>Ga0233428_1001196_pt1 | contig 28981 bp, 33 predicted proteins | sample SI_118_April2016_4_FD_179890 | JGI IMG/M metagenome (GOLD analysis project Ga0233428, IMG submission 179890) | Seawater microbial communities from Saanich Inlet, British Columbia, Canada - SI_118_April2016_120_MG | ecosystem: Environmental > Aquatic > Marine > Inlet | place: Canada: British... | reverse complement strand
AAATATATCCTAATAACTTAAACTCTAATAAAAAACAATACTTATTTAATCATGGAGCAATACAATATCCTACTAGTACAATAGCTATATGGATAGAAGATAGAGAATTATATATACATGATATTAATGGTATAAATAAATTAACAAGTATAAATATTAAAGATAAACAATGGAATAAATTAAGAATAGATTTTAAAGGTAGTATATATACAGCCGATCAATTGCATATCGGAGACTTTTTAAATAACTTCAATGGGTATATTAGAAACTTTAAAATATTTAAAAAACTATAAGGAATTAATTTTAAAATGTTAAACATAGAATTACTTAGAGAACAAGCAGAAATTAATGATTACTTTGATGAAGTTTATGATTTCATTGGAGAGAATTTTGAAAGTGAAGACCAAGCAGTATTAGAATCTTTTATTGAACAAATTTTAGAAACAGATGAGTTAGATATCTATCAGAAGATGCAAGCCATTACTAATGGTATTGAAAGTTCTCTTAGTCAAGAAATGGCAGCTCTTAAAAAAATGGCAGGTGCTGTAGGAGGAGCTATTAAGAATGCCGCTTCTTCAAAACCTAAAGCAAAAGCTTGTCCAGCAGGAACAGTTAAACGTCCTAGTGGATTATGTATGGGACAATCAAAATCAGCAAAAAGTAAATATATTAGAACATCTGAAAAACAGAGAACAGACGGAACCCATAATAACGCAAGAATGTAATAAATCCCTATCCAATATAGATGATCAAAGATAGGTGACCAATCAACCGCATTGAATTATAAGTTGAAAAAATATATCTTGATATAGAGAGGTATATAATTATGCAGGAAAAACATTATTGTTGTAACGATTATTTTTATATGACTTTTGTAGACAATAAATATTATACTTATTTTTGTGGTTGCTTATGTTTATATAATTTCGATTTGGATAGTTGTGATAGATATCCAAATGGAATTCTTGTAAATGTAGACAAATTAGATAATCTTTGTGATGGTTGTGAGAATAGACCAGAATAAAGATAAAGATAAATCCCCTCCTTATTGGAGGGGATAAGGAATCAATTAATGCAAAATAATAAAAGAACAATTTTAGAATGCACTATGACCCTTATAGATGAAATGTATGTATTACCGGGATCTACCAAACCTCTTCCTAAACCTAGTAATAGTAAAGAGCCAGCTAGAATGAAAGCTCCAACTAGTAGTGGAGGATCTAGACAAGGCGCTGCTCCTAATATGCAAAGAGCCCAAGTTGCCCCTGGTGCAGTTAGAGCACAAGGTGCTGTTAGAGCACAATAATAAAAGGAATTAATATAATGAGTACAATATTAAAATGCACGGAAAATTTATTATTAGAAATGCATACTGATAAGATAGTATTTTCTAGTGATAACCCAGAAGAATCAGATAAAAGAGATCCAAAAGATATAGCAGATGTATACGAATTTATAGATAGAGTTAGAGATGATATGTCGCTAACTTTTGCACAAAAAAGCCAAATGATAGAAGATAAAATTAATGGGAGATCATAAATAAAATGAGTATTGAAAACTTAATTAATAATATGAGAGTAGAAAGAGAAGTTGATACATATTTTGAAAATATTGGAGAATTTGTTGAAGAGAGTTTTGAACTAGAAGATCAAGAAGTAATCTTCCAAGCTATTAATACTGTTTTAGAATCTGATCAAGTAGAAGATAAGATTACTGTTATTGATAGTATTATCGAAGAAGCTGCTGCTAAGTCTTGTCAAGAAGGCAAGTGGACCCGTCCTAAACAAATTAGTTTTAGTGCTAGAGAACCTAATAAAGTAACTTGGGGTAAAGGTGTTAATTCTTGGTTTAGTACTTGGGAAAATTATATTGGTGAAAATTATGAAGAAGAATCTCATGATCAAATTATAGACGAAATTAATGAAGCTCTTTCTAGCGAAGACCATAGTGATGCAGAGAAGATAGATTATATTAATAGCTATCTTGAAGGAAAAGGAGAAACACAGCCTTCTGAGATTCAGCCTAGTGAAAAACAACCAAGTAAGAAGAAAGTTCCAATGTTTAAACACAAAGCTGTTAACGAAAAAAATAAAGAGTGTTAATAATATTTTAAAAGGATAACTTAAATATGTCGATTTTAGAGTATACTTTTAATCTTATTAATGAGGCAGGGAAACAACAGAAAGAGGAAGCTCCTCCTGGTCCAGAACAAGACCAGGAAGCTCCTCCGCAACAAAAGGAACAAGGACCTCCTCCTCAAGAACAACCTCAACAGGCTCCTCCTCAGCCTCCTAAACAGCCACCTCAAAAGCAAAAAGATCCCCCTTCCAATGTGAAAGTTCCTTCTAAAATCAAAAGTTTTATTTCTAAAATGGTTAAAGATTTTGGACCTGATGGATCTGCTTCTATGGATATGAAGTTTATGAGAAAAGCTAGAGAGACACTCGGAATAACTGGCGGTAAAGTATCTAAAGTTATAGAAAAGATTGGAGATGGTGCTACTTCTGATGATATATTTGCTGATATAAAAGGGAGCACAGATAAATATTAAAATGAATATATTAAATTATACAAATAATCTCATAGAAGAAATGTTCGGGTTTACTAATAATGATCCTAAAATACACCCAACTCTTGGAGAATTAACTAAAGACGGAAATGGTTTTTGGACAACTATAGATATTCCAGGAGAAGCATTTAATGGAAAGGTTGTTATTGTTATTATAGGAAATGTTTCTGATAAATTCTCAAGTACTATTGTAAAAGAAGTTACATCCAAAACTAGTATAAGAAATATTAAGAAAGAAATTAAAAAGAAATTATTAATAGATACTAAATTAAGCGGTATATCGATTTTAGATAACACTAAATATATTATTAGTTTAATGGATGATAGACATAAAGTTATAGAAGTTACAATGAATAATAAACATAAAGTTATTGGATTAGAAATGCATGATTGATGAATACTATTTTAATATACACAAATAAACTATTAACAGAAACTTTTACTAAACAAGAAGTAGAAGAGTTTAATTCTCAAAGAAAATCTTTATTAGATGCTTGGAAAGCAAATTATAAATATCTTGGAACATTTGATGATGATAATAAATCTAATATTAGTAAAGATGGATTATTAAATAGAGAAGAGAATAATTTAAATCCTAATAAAATTATAAAATTAACTGCTGCAGCAAAAAGAATGCTTGCCTTAAGAAAAAGACAAGAGATAGCAATGCAACTACATAAAAAGAGATCGCCAGTTAGAGAAAATCTTAACTATTATAATAATGATAGTTGTGAACCGCTATCTAATGATCAGACTATGAAAGTGTTAACTAATGTTACTAAATTATTAGATGGTATAAGAAACCTAATACCAAAATAGAAAACCCTCCCGATTGGGAGGGATTTTATTTAAATCGAATCCAATTCATGGAATTTTAAATATTTCCCGAAGTATTCTCCGGATTTTATTCATGGCCCGCATTATCATTCCTCCTGGTATATTGTTAATAATCATGATTATCTCCTTGTTGTGAACTACTACTAATAGATATCTATATGAAATCATCGAATACGAGTAAAAGAAAAATCCCCAATAGGGGAAGTTTCTATACTAACTTTAGAAATTGACAACGAATTGCTTCGGAAGTCCAATTCCTACTAGTTCATCACCAATAGGTGACAAACTTTGCATCAATGGGCTACCGTCATTCTTTACCAACCCAAGTTGGCCTCTATTATAGAGATTATTTGAGTTGTTGTTCTGATCAGCTTGAAGCCGACCATTTTTATCTAGTTCTACTTGAACTCCAATAGGAGCCCAAGTTTGATAACCAGTATCACCAACACCAATGTGGCTAAATGTAATTTGCATAGTAATATTCCCCTCCAAGGGCGTTACTAAGTTAATATAGTTTGATACCATATGGTATCACTATTAAATATCTATATGAAATATTGAATAACAACAAAGGAAATATAATGCAAAATAATACTATATTAAATTATGTTAATAATCTTATTAAAGAGACTATTGAAGGTTCTATAACTCGTGGAGAAAGAAAGATAAAGACAGGGATAGAAAATCTATTTAGGGGTGGAAAGAAAACAAAAGATCGTAGAAGGAAAGCTAGAAGAAATTGGAAACCAACAGTACCAAATAAATGGGCTAATTAATACAAATAAAAAATCCGCCGTTCAAAAATATGAACGACGAATATTATTCTTATATTGGTTCTTCTGTTATTACAATTGGCATAGGATCTATTTTCTCAGATACCATATTAACCCCACTATGATTAAGAACTATTTTAACAGGATATTCTTCAACCCAGTTAAATTTACCACTAGACCAGTTCTCTTCAAAGTCACTATAATAATCTGTTAAGAATATTACTAATCCAACATCTTCATCTTCATGCCATAAGTCTTTCTCAATACGGTTAAACAAATCAGTATGAGAAGTACCACCACGACCAGCGAAGTGAGCTACATCTTTAAGACCATTATCCATATCATCTTTCTCGACGATTGTAACCTTTTTAACATCATAGTCATGCTGATATACAATAATTCTATCAAAGTGCATCATACTATCAGCACAGATAGATAAGAACTTAGCAAGATCGTCAGATCCTACACTACCAGAAGTATCAATACCAATAACCATACTAGAAGCAGATGTATCTGTTCCTAATCCTGGCATAGTCATACCATGACAACGCATTCTTTTGGCTGGATTCTTCCAACTCTTATTTTCCATAGAGACTACAACATGGTTCTTAATAGCTATTTCAAGAAGTTCTTCCCAAGGGATAACTACTTTAGTTAATTCTTGGATATATTCAAGAAGACTACCACCTTCCATTCCTCTTGTTAGATCACTTTCAGAAGCAGCATTAATAATACTTCGAAGATTCTCTTTTAGTTCATCAGATTGACCTTTAGCGTTCTTCTCTTTATCTCCAGGTTCTTCACCATCTTCTGGTTTCTCATCACTATCATCAATATCTGGGGTGAACTCTTGATCTTCTTGTCCTTTGATCTTTACTTTATATTTAGTTTTACCATTGTTCTTTCCATTACCACCACCTTCTCCACTACAATCTGGACAAGGTTTACCTTCTCCTTCTCCTTCTTGATCTCCGTCACCATCTCCATCACACTTTCCTTCACCATCACAAGTAGCACACTCTTGACTAATTTGAACATATTGTACTTTGTTCTTCATTAACCATTCATATACACCCTCATAAGTTACATTCTTCTTACCTATAAGTTCTTCAACTACAAATGGTTTTGGATCAGTACAAGGTTCTACTTGACTACCAATCATATTTTTAGATCTAGATGTATGACCAGTTTTTGGATCCTCTACATCAACAAGACCTAAATCTTTAAGTAGTACTTCGTTTACAACATGATCTGCAGCCATATTAGCTATAACACGATCATATTTCATTCCTCTCATATGATGTCCATTAATAAAGTGGAGCATCTCATGAAGCATAATGAATGTTAATTGTTTTTCAGTATGCCTTTTAACAAGGTCACGACCAAAGACAATATTTGGTTCCTTCCCGTTAAAATATACAAAAGCAGTTAATTTAGGGTCATCAATAATTCTTGTATTAAACTTTAATACTAATGCTCCAAAGAGTTTAATCTCTTTGCAGTTCATAATCCTCATAAAAGCAATTCGAAGTTTCTCTTTTTCTGGGTCGTACTCGCTCATTAAAATTCCTTACAAATATAATATAGTAGGCCCCAATAAAGGGACCCACTATAAGATTAATTATTAATTACACACCAGCGCCGGCAATCTTTCTAATGTCCTTAGAAAGCTTAGCACTAATACTACTTTTCATCATCTTAAGAGTTCTAGCAAAATCAATATAACTAGTTGTTTTGCTGTTCTTAGTATTGAGAGCTTGTTCTGTATCTAAGATAGATTTAACACCAGAGATAGCAATCTCGGAGTTATTATCACCAATAGCACAAGCAATCTCACAAAGTTTTTCAATAAGTTTATTTTTCTTAATTCTGTCTTTTGTAATTTCTTCTTTTTTAGAACGATTAACATACTCATTGCCTGCAGCAATCATATAGATATATTTATCCATATCGCTCTCTGGAGCTTTAACAGTTTTAAGACCATCAAAGACTTTATCCATTTGAGTTTTAGAATAAATACTATAGAATGCTACGAACTCAGAAGCACCAGTAGAACTAACATGAGCGTTAGCAATATATGCAAGTTCAGTAGGAGCAACTTCTCCGCCAGTTCCATTCTCCATTAGATTTAATAGATTAGAGAGATATGTCCAAGAACGAGGAGAACCCCAAGCTTTATTAACAACCTCATCTTCATGGAAGAAACGCTTATAAGTTTCTTTAGAAAGAAAGGCCATAATTTTATCATTTATACCATTTGGAATAGCATAGCTAAACTTCCAATGTTCAAAATCAGTATGAATTGGATATAAAGCAAGACGATTAGTAATCGCAGAGTTTTGAGATTTAGTACCAGCTTTCTGACTAGCATTACCAGCCAAAACGAAAGCTACATTATCAGGAATTTTATAAGTACGCAATTTCTTTTCACTAAACAACTCGAATCCGAGAGCTAGATGAGAAGGACTTGCAAGATGCATATCATCAAGAAAGACAATACAAGGTTTAGGTTTAACCTTGTTATTATCTTTAGGATCTTTGAATGTTTCACCTGTGAGTTTAAAGATCTCACTTAGAATCTCAGGAAAAGTCCAACGAGTTCCTTGAACAGTTTCACCATTTACTTCCATAGCTTCAAATTGAGGAAGTCCAGAGATATCCTCAATAGGAATCAAAGGAAGATGAAGATGAAAGAGATTCCAACCATATTTTTCACACATGGATATAAGAGAAGCAGTTTTGCCTCCACCAGGACGACCCTGAATGTAAGGTTTAGCTACATCTGTACCATTTAATTGTGCAAATATATTCCAAGTTAATACATTATCCAATAGATCATTTAAAGATTTTTCTTGGTGGCCTTTGATTGCATCGCTCATTTAGGTATTGATTTCCTTTTCAGATTAATTTATTAAAGAGTAATAGCAGCAATGCTATTTTTAAATACTAGAACGTCTTCATCAATATTATCATGAACCATACTTATATTGTTTTTATAAATCATAATACTATCATTTAGAATAACAGTATATTGATCATGGGCAGTAACTCTTCCAGTTAGTGCATGACCAATAATTAGATTTACATTCACAATAGCTTTACTTTTTTGAAATTTATCAAGCAAATCATTTTGTTGACAATGTGGACCTTCAGTACCATTAAGAATAACGGTGAACATATCATGAGAAGTAATTTTTCCATTTATAGATGTTCCTGCAATAGTTGCTACTTGTACGTCTACTTTTTTGTTCTTAACATGATTTAAGAAACTCGTTTGATTGTGAAACGCCATGTGTTAATCTCTCCAATAAAAAGTGAATGGGTAAAGTTTGTAATATCTATATATCGAAATTAAAAAACAATAAAAAAGAAAATGCCCCTTTCGGGGCGATATTCAGGCAACAACTTGACGTTGAAGCTGACGTAATCTTTCCTCTATAAGAGGAACACTGGGAGAATTAATTCTCCGAGCATTTGCTAAGACGTGTTTAACTCTTTCAATTTTAGATGGATTTTCAAACCAGTTCATAACGATTGCCTTAGCTGTAGTTAAAAGGTCATGCACAAAGCGAAGCCCTCTTCTCTTTGTAAACTTGATAGCATCTTCTCTACGTTTCATATCCCCTCCGAGGATTGAGTTAATATCACTATTAAATATCTATATAAAAAGGAGAAAAACACAATATGGGAACAAGTGCAAACATAGCAGTAGACATAGTAGAAAGAACAACAGATCAAAAGAAAATAGATAATGAATTTAAAAAAGGTATTTTTGATAATGTCTTTTTTAGTAATTTAGAAGGTTTAAAAGAAAATAGTAAAATAGTAAAATTTGATAATGATGCTTGGAAATTTAGTCCACAGAAATTTAGTTTAGACTATTATAAAGATGTATCTTATTATAAAGTTATTTTACTAGTAAACAATATCTCTACGTTGTTTAACTTTAAGAAAGAAAGTTTTAAGGATTATAAAATTATCGTTCCTAATGAGAATGAGATCCTTAAAGTTCTGGCTTACGTTAAATAAATGTAGAGTTAATCGCATACTATAATATAAAGATATTAGTATAATGAAGACACAGGATTATATTATAGATATTTCCTAATTAATAGGGTTATAATACAAGAATTTAAAGAGGAAACACAATGAAAGAAAGAATAAAGGTTACAAGCATATTTGATATTAATCATTTTCGCTATATTCCTGACGACAGCCCGCTTACAAAAACAGAAAAAGAATTATTATTATTACCTCGAAATAAGATCAATGAAAAAAAATATGAAAAGTTCGATACAGATTTCATGCTCTATTTGATGAAGACTCCCAATTCGCCGGTCAAAACAGTAGTAGATAGATTATTTAATAACCAAATGGTTTTCATAGGAAGCGATAGTAAACAAAATGGAACACTTGGTTCTTTTATGTTAAACTCTAGTGAAAAGATGGTTGGTATTGGATTAGATGCTACAGATTTAGATATTGATTTATTAACAGGAGAAACTAGTAATATAGATCAATGTGTATACGCAACATATTTTAATTTTATTAGAGGTGTTGTACTTATTAATAGAAGAGAGATTAAAGCAAATAAAGAATTGAATGAATTAATAGTTTCATATATGATTAATATTATTAAGAAATCAATTAATATGCCATCTGCTCTTAATCCAAAACAAACAATTATATATGAAGCAGTAGTAAGACAATTTTATTATCAGTTTATGTTGTTCTATGATTTTGATCATGCATTTGATATGTTTACTCTTAAAGAAATATTACCAGAACTACAAGATGAGATAGAAGAATTATTCAGAACATCCGAGATGAATAGATATACACAATTTAGAGATATTTATAAAGCATTATATGATTTAAAAGTAATGCCAGAACCACCTAACAAAATGTTAATGACCGGTTTAAGTAAATTAGGAATGTCTCAATTCTTATATGTAAATCAAATTATAGACTATTTAATTGCATCTATTGTTCTAGCTAATTATCCAGCAGCTGGCTTTTCTAATAATTTATTTGTTAATAGAAAGGTTCAAGAACAAATTGAACAAATCATGTTTAAATATGGGTCTAATGTTAAATATAGTCCAGCAGGATTTAAAGGCGTATAATGGATAGGAATAATGATGGAATACGAGATTATATAGGGGTTATTTTACTAGATATTGATTTAATGAATAGAGGAAGATATAAAGTTCATATTAATGAACTCCATGCACATCTTCCTGTTAGTCAAGGAATATGGTGCAGAAACCGTGTTCATAATTGGGCATATAATACTGATTTCGCTTTAGGATCTTGTGGAAGTTATTATCCAGTACAAGCAGGGACAAGGGTATTAGTTCAATTTAAGGATGAAGATTTTGAACATGGTGAGATAGTTAAAATTATATCCGATCAAGAAACATTTAGATTACCATTATATTGTACACCGGAAGCTAGAGATTTAATTACTACTATTTATAGAACCCCTATCTATTCTAATATATTTCATATTAATGAATTTGGTCTTGTTCCTTCTATGACAGGGCAACCAGATAACTCTATTCATCAATATTTTAATTGTGATGTATTAGCAGGACCGTTTGGTGGTCAAAATGATCCAGATACTGGGCCTGAAACAAAAATCAGAACTACATATATTATTAATGAAGATGGAGTCCATTTTTATACTACTGATAATATTGCTGTTACTATTGATAAAGACGGATATATCGCCGTTAATAAAAATATATTAATTAAAGTTGGAGAAAATGCAGATATACATATTAAAGGTGATGCTAAAGTGCATGTTGACGGACAAACAGATTTATATAGTGATGGAGAAATAAATATTAAATCAGACGGAAATATTAATATTCAAGCAACATCTGATATCAATCTTAATTGCGGAACTAGTGCAGCTAAAGCTGAAGACAATAATGGATATAATACTTTTCCTCCTCATGATAAAGAATTAAAAGGAATTACCAGACTTGGAGATGTTGCTCTTGCTGCTGGTAAAATGGTTACATAAATAAAGGGATACGATGACAGAGTTTGAAACTAAAAGTTTAGAGAATCAAGAAAGAATAATCCAATTATTAGAAAATTTATGTAGTGATAAAATACCAACACCAACAAAATTATTACAAGAATATTTAAATCATGAAGATATTGATGGAAATGGAAAAATATATGGAATCGATTTTATATTTAAGGACCCAATTCCATCTTTAACAGGAATAAGACATCAAATACTAATAGATAATCCAAATATTAGACAAATTACGAAAGAAGAGTATAAGAACTTATAATGGCAAAAGCAGCGCATTCCAGAATTGGAGATTTCGGTGTAGGGGTATGTCCATGCCATGTTCCTCCTGTACCATATGTAACATTTTATGTTACTGGTTGTAGTAGTGTAAAAACTAATAGTTTAATTACTACTATTATTACTACTATTGGAGCAGCAACATGTGGACATCCAACCGTAGCATTAACTGGAGCTCCTTCTAAAGTAAATATGTGTAATCAACCAGTACACAGAATAGGAGATGCTGGTGCTAATTGTGGGCCATATATAAGTGTAACTGGTAGTGGAGATACATATAGTGGATAATAAATAAAAGAAAGAAGAATAAAGGATAAATATATATAATGATTACAGCAAGAGATAGTATACAAAAAGCAGAGTTTTTTGATGAAGAAGAGAATTGGGGCAATCTTGATATGGTCCATTATCGTCTAATAGAAGTATTAGATGTATATAGAAAATTTCTTGGTAGTAGAATTCATTTATCTCCAACAGAAAGCGCACATGCAGAAGTAGATAAAAAAGAACATCCTCCTAAGAGTTGGCATTATGCAATTCCAGGAAGAAATAAATTTAGCAGAGCAGTTAAAGTTTTCCCAGAGTGTGATTTATATGAAGCTTTTATTATGGCTTTAAGATTTCAATTTACTGGAATTATTATATGGCCTTATGCTGAAAATATTGATATGGGAACAACACAAGAAGATACATCAAGAGGAGCATTAACTTTAGATCTTAGAACCGCTCCTAACTTTAGAGTCATACAATATGTAGATAAAAATGGAAAATATAATTACGTAAATAACGTAAATGATTTTGAAGAATTATTAAAAATTATTAAACCGACATTATAATTTTGGAGAATAGAAACTTAATGCTACATTATAATGATTTTGATCAAGTACAGGAGAATTTATTAGAAGAAGTTAAAAAAGATATAGTATTAGATAGAGCAGGATTAATTGCTTCCTCTGTAATATCTCCTAAAAATAGGTTTAAAACTAGAATACAGGGATTTGTAATTCAAGATACTGTTAATAATCCAATTTTCCCAATTGATTATCCTCCGATTGATAAGGGTAATGGGTATATTGGAAAGATTTTTAAACAATATATAGCTAAGTATCAGAAACAGTATAAGACAAATACATTACCATGGCATTACGTTGTTGAATTTAATAAGGTTCAGGGATTTTATGTAGTTAATAATACTAGACCAGTTAATCTTCATTATCCATTAAAGACAAAAGAGATGCAAGAAACAATTGATAAAAATGGAGCAAATCTAATAAATGGTGATAGTGAGAATCTAATGAACAGTGGTAAAGAATTACAAGAAATGATTCATATCTTGGTTGTTGGGAATTCTGAATTAGATGTTTATACTAAAGATCTATATGATAAAATAGGATCTTATATAATTGGACCATTATCAAAACAACATAAAGTGACACCTTTAATTAGAGAAGGGACTTTCTTTTTAAATATGGGAAAAAAGTTTAAACCAAATGTATTAAAAAAGTACATAAAGAAATTATGATAGAACAACAAATATCAATAGACGATGAAGCACAAATTATTAGGAAATTATTTCATACAACAATTGGAATTAAAATAAACTCAGAAGAACCAGGAGTTTATGCTGATGAAACAAAAACATTTTTAGATGGCCTAATCCAATTTAAATCGTTAGCTCTTGTTAGATATAGTGAAGATATTCGACAATTTCATTTATTATATGTTTTAGGATTATTATATCAAGATTATAATAATAAAGTATTAAAGATGGATAAATTAGAATTTAATAATTCTATATATTATCCCAATTTAATAAATGTAATATCTACAGTATTTGATCAATGTAAATATTTAATTAGAAAACAATTTAAAGAAGTATATAAGGAAGTGTACGAAGCTAGTAAAGAAGTGGTTGATTTTTATTTAGTATTTTATAGTACAGAACCAACAATAATAGAATCCGATATAATTTCTAAATTTATAAAAGGGCCGTTTCTTGAAGAAGATCCTTTAAATAAATCTAATATAAGTAGAGATTATATTTATTATTTTAGGTTTCTATTGTATAGTTACTTACAAAATAGAACAGCCAATATTTTATCTTTTGACCTAGACCCATCTATATTAGAGGATGATAGTATAATGAGTATTTCTAGTAGATATAAGATTTATGAAAAAGGTTTAAAAATATCTCACATACAACAATTATGTAAAGGTAGTGAGACATTAGCAATAATATCTAATAACTATGATCACATACTTAAAAATATTATGGATAATAAAGAAGAAAGTATAGGTACTAATTACTTACAACAGAAATATCATGACACTGTTGATGATAGTAAAATTAAAGATAATAAAATACTTGTTTTGAAGTCTAGTACTGAGAGTTATAATTTAAATAAAATTAAACAAAAATTACCATTAGTTCATAAATTATTAAGATCTGTTCATGTAGATTCTTCTATAAGTAGTGTTATATTAGATAGTGATAAAGAATTATTATATAATACTATTTATGATGTAGTGTATAATACATATAAAGATAACTTAATGGAATTTAGTGTGAAGGTTGAAGCTAAAAGAACAGCAATAGCATTAACAAAGTCATTGACTAATGGCTACTTTATTGATCCTTATACTATGACTAAAATAGATATAACTGGATGTTTATTTAGCAGACAGCTAAAAAAGTTTTTAGAAATACTATTTGGAAATATGGGAATGTGATATGAGCAAAGACGATTTATTTGGGCATTTGGATGAAGATATCGAAGAAGAAGACGACTCTAGTGAAAATAAATTTAAAGATAATTTTAAAGAATTAGATGTAGATATAGATCATATAGATTTAAAACTACAAGGTATTCAGGGACATATTTCTACTCTTGAAAGTAATATTCCTATGATTCAACAAGCTATTAATACTGCAAGAGGAACTAACAGTGATGTTGGAAAATTATATGCAGGGTTTAATAAAATGTATGAATTATTATCATTTTTTCAAAAATCTTATCAAGTTTATCTAGATTTAAAATATAAATATAGAACAGAACAAAATGGTCTTAAATATAAATTACTCAGATTAGATGAGATCGATAAGAAAAAAATTAATGAGTTAGATGGATTAAATTACAATGATGTAATTAGTGCTATGGGTAAACTATTAGCCGATCCTAATAAAAAAGATAAAATGATTCAAGATATGGAAAGTGACCCTAAGTATAAAATATAGGAGATCACAACAAATGTACAGTATAGGATTTATTGCAACCATGGCAGCTGTTGGCTTTATAGCCGTATATATATTATTACAGTTAGTTAGATGTTGTTTTGAAAAAGAAGATTGTACAGTTTCATGTGTACTGCCAAAAAAGAAATAGTTTAATTTAATTTAGGGGAAAAATTTTGAGTAAAGAATTAGAAGATGTTCTTCGTAAAGCGTTTGATACAGTATTGATTGATAATTTTGGTGGATCTATTCCACCAGAACCTTATATAACAAAAACAGGAATTGTTCCACTTGATGCATTGTTAGGTGGTGGTATTGGAAGTTCTCTTCCTGTTATGCTTTCTAGTGCTCCAGAAACAGGAAAATCTAGTATAGCAGTATTTATGGCGAAACAATTTTTAGATGAAAATGAAAATAGTTTTGTCGCATATATTGATAGTGAAACAGCAAGTGCAGGAACGGATGGTGGTAGTGGTATAGCACAAAGGATTAAGAGTCTTGGTATTCCTGCTGATAGATTTCAATATAATCCTGTATTAATTGATGTTAATGGTATTTTTACTTTTGTTGAAAAATATAGTGAACTTAAAAAGAAATTAGAAGAGAAGACAAAAGAAGAAGTTAAGATTTTAATTATTATAGATAGTCTTGCATCTTGTCCTTGTAGTAAGGCATTAACAGCAGATGATCCATCTCAATATATCGGATTGAAAGCTAGAGAATTATCTCATAACATAGAAAAGATTAAACAGATTATGGCGTTTTCTAAAATTAGCCTTATTCTTATTGATCAAGTTAGAGCTAATATGCAAATAGCATCCGGACCTTTTGCCAAACAAGATGAGAAAGGTGTTGGTATTTGGAATAATATTAAATCTAGTAGTGGTAGTAGTGCTCTTCAACATAACTTAAAACAATGGCTTTATATTTCTAAAAAGAAAGAGTTATTTCCTGGAAGTGATATCAATGTCAATGGGTGGATTCTTGATGTTAAAACAGAAAAGAATAAACTTTGTAGTAGTGGATATAGCATTAGTTTGATCTTTGATAAACATGAGACTCTTCATAAAATTTATAGTGAATATTATTTCATGAAAGAAATGACAACTACTGAACAGAAATATACAGGGAGAGATAAAAAGAAATTACCGTATCCTTTATTAGTTAAAGATGCAGGAGCATATAAATATATTGATTGTATTGATCCTGCCACAGGAACATCTATTGGTCAGACTAGTAAATTTTATGAAAAAAATCTTGTTGAGAAATATAATGAAGATGCTGAATTTAGAGAGATATTTGATTATGCTATTAAAGTGAGTGTAGAAGAAAGACTTAATAAACACTTATTAAAAAACTATAATGCTCCAAAGGTAGAAGAAGACGCAAAGGAAATAGGGGTATTAGAAGAATAATGTATTTTCATATATGTTATATAGATATACAAAGGAAACATAATGGATAGACCATATATTAAATCTACAATTGATTCTTATTTAATTGATAGAGATTTAGATAATACACAAGAGAAAATAGAAGAACTAAATAATTATATTGTTGATACTGTTGATTATATGAAGGGTAATTTTGAATGTGCTTATGTTGCCATTCATGAAATGAATAGAATTGAACAACAAAGATATATATACAATTTATTAGATTGGAAAGATGAAGTATTGACAGAAGTAGAAGAAAATATTATCGATGGAGATCTAGTTGAAGAAGTTCTTGATCCATTTAGTATGATCGCTACTGTTTCTGCTTTAACCATTGGAGGAGCAATCACTGCTCTTCTTAATAAAAATGGTTATAAATATCTATTAAATATTAAAGATTTCTGGGATAAGAGAAGTTCTGATAAATTAAAAAAGATTCTTAAAGATAAGAAAGATATAAAAAGATATGATATAACTAGAAAAATTATTGGATCTAATTTTAATAACTGTAAAAGAAAAGCAGGATTTGGTGATACTTTAAGTAGTGATGAAGAAAAAGAATTAATAATTGGAATGCATCCAAATAGAAAATTATATTTTGGAATTGGTCCAAACAATGTAACTCCAGAACAAATAGATAAAGCTATTCAAGTTAGAGATTGTTATATTGATTATATTATTAGTTCTATTGCAACATTGAGTATTCTTTATAATAAATGTCTTATTGAAAGTGGAGAAACACAAGCAGGAGGAGCTAGTGCTGAACATGGTATGGCAGCACTATTAAATTATCCAACAGGAGAAACTTGCCAAGTATTATATGATACTTTAAAAGATCAACATAGTGCATTTTTAGATGTTATTAATGTATTTTTCAAAGATGATCAGAGAGAAAGACAAAATTGGATTAAAAGGCTAGATGAAAAGGTAATAGGCGCTAAGAGAGGAGAGCATCTTCGTCCAACGGGACCTCTTAGACACAAAGGATCTTTTAATCAACAAGGAAAATTCGTTTCCGGAAAAGATAAAGGATTCAAAGAAAGATATATAAATCCATCGAAGCAACCACAACAAAAAAAGAGATATTAATATTGGGGAAACAATGAGTGATTTTGAATCTTTAACTGAAGGACTATTAATAAATAATAATATAAATGTAAATGCGAATGTAATTGCTACTCCTCCTAAAATTGAAAATCCATTTTTAGATAAACCACAAGAAGATGTGGTTATAAAACCCGCCGTTCAAAAACCAATTATCAATCAAAATAGAAATGCTACATTCTTTGACCCAAAAGCTTTCCAAAAAGAACTAAGAGCTCAATCTATAAAGAAGAATAAATCATATCACTTAGCATCAGAAAACATTACAGCCTATGATATAGCTGGAGGCTGTTCTAGAAGTGTATTCTATAGAATTAATAATGTCCCTGCTAAATACTATGGAAACAAATGGTTACCAGTAGAGATGAGATGTACTATAGGTACTGCAGTACATGATTTTATTCAAGATAATTGTGGGGTATTTACAGAACAAGAAGTTTGTTTAAAAGTTCCATCTAAAAGAATGTCTACTAGATTAGATTGTCTTATTAATGATAATGTTTTAGTAGAAATTAAATCTTGCAATTATACTGATATGAAAGAGATTATTAAAACTGGTAGACCAAGAATTAAGGATTTTTATCAAGCAACATTATATAAATATTTATTAGAAAATCATTTAGAAGAAGCAAAATTACAAAAACCAACCAGAGGAGGAGTTTCTCCTGGTTTAGATAAATACAATATTGAATATATTCAATTAGTATATGTTTGTCATGAGTTGGTTTCTGGAGATTCTGATAGTATGGACGATGCTGTTAAATTTGCAAAGAACTTAAAGAAATTAAGCGGTTCTAAACAAGATCCATTCTGGTTTATTCAAACTGTTAACGTGGATTTAAGAAATTTAGATATGAGTATTTATGAGAAAGTAGTAGTTGATAAAATGGCTAGTATTAAGAAAGCATTAGATACTAATCAATTACCAACAATGGATGATAAATATATTGATAAACAAGCTTGCTTCTTTTGTCTTCACGGAGACATTTGTAAGAGCCAACCATAACAATATTTTTTATTTATAGGAAATTTAATGATTTACAAAGAAAAATTAATAGAAGAAATTAGTGTGCGTGGTGATGGAATCTTACAATCAATTAGACAAGCAGATAATGCTAAGTTACATGAAGGTGATTTAGTTTTCGTATATCCTATGATAATTGATGCTACTCTTGATAGGCAGTGGGGAGACACTCTTAGAGATTTTATTGCTACTGTTTTTACTAATAGAATTAAACAAGCAAATGTTTTAAATATTATTAGTGATGCTACTTCTCCTGGAGATGTTGGGGGTTCGAGGGGCCAAGGGTTAAATCCTGCTCAAGAACTCCATAAGTCTTTAGGTGGAAGAGAACAAATGAATCCAGATCAACCAAATATCTTTCAAACAGACATAGACGCACAAAAAAAATATGATTATAGTGAAACTCTAGGAAAGTTTAGAGAATATATTAAAAGTCAAGTTGTAAACGATCCATCGTATGCAAATTTAAAACCTATGGTTAGTGAGGTTATTGCACAAAATTTAATTCCGGTTCCTGTGATTATTGGTACTAATAAATTAAAAATAAATAGTCAAGTACTTTATTGGATGTTATTTATTGCTGCTGGTCAGAATATATCATTAGATAATCATAATAATTTAGATCCAATTGGAAAATTATTAAGACAAATTCCTTCTGAAAAATATGAAGAGTTCTTAGATGGAGTAATGGATCCAAAGGCTATGGATACTGACCGAGAATTAGAACAATTAATTAACAGTATTCGAGATGGAACGGAAGCTGCTAGTTTTAAATTTAAAATGGTTCTTGATTTAAAAACATGGGAAGAAGAATTACCAAGTCTTCCACATGTAGCTACTGTATCTACAGCAGTTCAAAACAAAAGAGCAGCAGAAAAGAGTCTTGGTCTTAGAGCAAGCACAGCATATAGAACATTTGTATCCAATGAAGTTGTTGGTTTACTTCAATCTATTACACATAGTATAGTTCCGGAAACAGAAATAGATATTAGTTCTAAGTTATCAAAATTTATAGATAATAGTGCTGGTAGTCAAAGTATTAGTAGTTCTTATAGTGATTTATATGGTTTAATAAGTGGTCAGATGGTAAATGCTTCTAATAGTGCGCCAGCAAAAGTGGATGCTCTTGATAATTTATTAGATGTTGCTACTACTATGTGTAAACAGAATGCTGAGATAAATGTTGATAAAATATTTAGAGAAAATATCTCTACTCTTAAATTTGGGTTAACTGGGGGCGGAGAAAAATTAGCAAAATTCACATCGAAATTAGTATTAGCTGGATCTCAAATAAGTGGTTTATCTAAAAATCTTGAAGAATTTATTATTGAACTTGGAGGAACACCAGCAGCTGCGTTATTAAGTGATCAAAAGAAACTTTTTAATGAGTCGGTTGTTGATTATTTTGAAAGTGGGTGGCAAGATCAAGAAGCATTAACTAGACAGGCTATTCCCCAACGAGGATTTAATGCTCCTGGTTTAGGAAATCAAAATTATGGCGGAGGAAGTGGTCTTTTTGATTCTAAAAGATTTAAACACCTAACAGGAGAAGAATCTAATCAGTCTGAATTTCAAAAAAATATGTATAATGCAATTACTGAAATTCTTCATTTTTTATATATGTTTAGTTTTTTTAGTTTCTTTTGTGATTATCTAAGGGAACTCCAAGCAGAAGTAACTGTCCAAAGAAGAGACGCGACTAGTTTTCCAAATTATGTATTGGTAACTAGAATTGAATATATTAGTAGAATATATTGGGCACTTTCTTCTAGAAATTTTAAAAATTTAATGACTTCTGAGAAAGAAGAAGATAAACTAGATGAATTTAAAAATAATAAAACTTGGGATTGGAAGCTCTGGAAAGGTAGTAGAGCAGATCAAGAAAGAGTTGAAAATGAATTAGATAGTAGAGTTGAAGCTAGTTTGCTTCGAGGCGAATTATATGGAGTTTTAGATCCTGCACATGTAAGAATGTATAATAAAAAGAATAGTTTAGATGAAAAAGTAGACTTTTTATATAAGGCAGCAACTCTTGATGTTGAGAGATCTAGAAATAAGTCTAGAATAGAAAGACTTAAATCTATTAAAAAATGGTTAGAAGACGAAACTCCTGTTATAAAGAGTGAACAAAAAGGTAAAAATCTTAATGACTTCAGACTAGGAAGCGCAGCCGATACACAAAAACAAATAAAGTTAATCCAAGATAGATTAAGAATACCTAATATGATAGTAATAGACGAGAAAAATAAGAAAGTATACTATAAGTTAATGTTTATGCAGAGAATGTTAAATTTAGATTTTGGTAGTTTAAAAGGGTATATAGATAGTCAAAAAAACATATTAAAGGCTTTTTAATATTATACAAGGAAAATATAATACAATGTATAGCAATTTTAGTTTTACTGATCAAGTAGATATTCAGAAGATTGCCTGGGAGGCACTTCAGAAGCAAAAGAAACAACAAACAAGAGCAGAAGAAAGAGATCAATTGGTAGAAGAAAGACAGAATAGTATTGATTATGGTGCTGCTGTTTTTGAAGAATATAGTACTGATGGTTGGGTATCAAAAATAAAGAAAGATGCAAATATATATAATGTTTTTCTTGAGAACGCAGAAGAACCAATTATGGAAAAGATACAAATTTTAGTATCAAATTTATTATCAACTACGAATACAATTTATGAACATATTAATATTAAACCAAGTAATTATGGATTTCAAAATTTACATTTACCAACAGATAAGCATTCTGATGATACTGTATTAGAAGCTAGTGCAATTGATTTGGAAAATGAAGGTATTAGAATAGTTAATACTTATTTAGATAAACATTATTATGCGATGGGAAATCACGAACGTAAAAAATTATATCAAGAACGAGTACAAAATATGGCTAAAGATATAGTTCTTAACGAAGATATTAATATTGACGAAGCAGTAGAACATGCTTATAAAAGTGTTGTCATTGAGAACCTCGTAGAAGCAATTAATTTCCCCAGACCAGCATATTATAGAATACAAGAACTCATGACTAGTGAAGCATATGGTGAAGTTTTTGAACAAGATAAATTAGTAGAATTATGGAATGATTTTAAAACTAAGAGTAATACTCTATCAAGAGTATTCGCACAGTTAGTTTAAAAATAGAAACTTTTAAAATCTCGGAGGAGAGTTAAAAAAGTTATGGCAAGTAGAAGACCAATCGATGATATTTTGATAAAATTACAAAAATATATAAGCGATCATGGTGGAGATAAAGCTCTCACAGTAAGTGTTGAAAAACTAGTTAGAAAGGTTCGCTTAGATTCCGTTGGCGAATTTAATAAAGGTTTTTGTATGAGGTTTAATATTCCTACTAATGAAGTTTTAGCTGTATTTGATGCAGTTGATAGTTTTGGTAGGGAAGAAATTAATTCTGCTTTTATTTCTCAATGGGAAATACCAAGCGGTACACATATGTATAGTGATCAATATTATCATAATTTATTGTTGTTAATTAACTATGGTATGATAGCTAAAAATGAACCATTGACTAAAGCTGCTCAAACACTTATGATGATCAAATTATGGAATGGAAGAAGTATAGGAAGTATAAGATGGTGCGATCCAGATGTAATGCAATACGTAACATCACAAATGATGAATAGAAAATCATTACCACATAAACATCCAAATCCATTTGAGATGATTATTAATCATTTCGTACCGACTATTCTTACTAAATATACAAGTTATGTTGTAAGAGATAGTTCTCAAACTAAAACTCTTTTTAATCAAAGTTTTAATAGATTAAGACAATTATTTAGAAGTGATAGTATTCCAGATCCAGCAAGCGGTAAACCTAGATATAGAAGCGGATTACAGCCTCTTTATTTTAAAGCTAAAGAACAAGGTTTAAAATTTAGTACAATGAGAGCTAACCCAACAGACGGAGAAGGTCCTGCTGTTGGTGATATGTTATCTAGTAGTGGATTTGATGAACAAATTGAGAATGTAACTAATTATATTATTATGAATATTAGTCCTAATTATGATAAGGATTTTTTAGAGTTTGTTAATAAAGAAAGTACTATTAAATTAGCATCTATTGAGAAAATTATTAAATCTTTACATTCCCACAAATATGCAGACCATGTTAGAGAAGTTGTAGAATTGACTTTCAGTAGACTTAGTGATACTGGTAAATCGAAATTCTGTAGTCCTAACTTCTTAACAGACATTATTAAGAAAAGAATTATTAGCTCTAAACATACAAGAGATGTTATTCAATTAAAGAAAATTATTGATGATCTACTTGTAGAAATCTTAGATGACCAATTTGAAAGTCATCAAAAATATAAAGTTTGGAGCAATACACAAAAATCACAATGGAGAAGAGTAATAATTTATGCCATTGGATATAATATACAAAAGCAAATTTGTTTTAATTAATTGGAGAATAAACTATGTCATATTTAAATGATGCTTCTGTAGTAGAGCCATTTGATGGATTTATAGCACAAAACTTTGATGATAATGAACATATGTTTGCTGATTTTGTCCGTCGTAGTAGAAGTAAAAGGTTCAATCCTGACGTAACTGGATATAATTTAATTTACTTAATAGCTCCAGATTTAAGTGGTTCTGAAGATGATAATGAATATATGCAAGATATAGCTAAAGCTTCTTCTTTTCTTGCTCTTGAGTTTGGTCCTCCAGAAACAACAGTTAAGGCGACAGAAGAAAGTAGTGGATCTAGTATTAGAATTCCATATGCTACTGGTAAATCTAGTGGAGGACAATTATCTATTAATTTTATTGAGGATTCCGATCTTAATATTACTAAGTTTCATACAATATGGGTAAACTATATGGCGGATGTAATTTATGGAGATCTTAGTCCTGATGATAAATATATGGATCCAGAAAGTCCTGAGTTTGGTTCTTTAGATTATGCTACTAGTGCATATGTTGTTAAGTTTAAACCAGATATGAAAACAATTACATATGTTGGAAAAGCTACTGGAATATTCCCCGTTAATATGCCAAGTAAAGAAGTTATAGGAAGTAGGCAATCAAACGAACTTACTATGGTAGGTATGAACTACATGTGTGCTGACTATAATACTATTATAATGCCAGAAGATGATGAAACGTATATGAATAGTTATAGGAATAACTGGGTTTATGGAGAATTTATAAATGATATGAAAGCTTATTTTGGAGTAAACGTGTAGTATGGATAATTTTAATAATTTAACAACACCAGAAGAATTTATTGGTCATTATTTTGATCAATTAAGAACAGATTTAGCAACACAAAATATCCAATTATCTAAAGTTGGATTTGCTGGATATATGTTAAACCTTCTGGGAAATACACAATATGATGCAAAAACATATTATGATAATTTATTTAAAGAAGCATTCCCTATTACTGCTCTTGATGATAAGAATTTAGGATATCATGGAAATGTATTTGGATATACTCCTGCTCTTGCTGATTATGCTGTAATAGATGGGATATTTGAATATTCATTAGATTCTCTTCCTGTTATGTTAACTAATATTTCTAAAAGAGAAATAATATTAAGTAATGTTATTTTAAATATTGAAGGGTTATCATATACATTAGATAGTGAATATAAAATAATTATAAATAAAAGTGGTAGTTCTACTAGTGGATATTCTAGTATAATTACTGACGAAGCAAAACAAAAAACTATACCATTTCAAATAAGTGATCCAGTATCAAAAGTATTTGATTTAAATCAATATGTTAGAGAAGTAACAACATTTGTTGCTGCTGATTATATTTATGGAACATATTATTCTTATGAAATTGAAATACCCGCAGATGATTATGTTACTAAAATAGATATAACTGTAGATGGTGTAGAGTTTGGGTTATCTAAAAATAAAAGTTTTGCTGCTGGAGATGAAAAAGTGGTATTCTATGAAATTACTCCCGATAATGTTCTTCTTTTAGAGCTAGGGAGCGGATTACATGGAGAATATGTTCCAGGGTCTACAGTAAGCGTAACTGTTTATAAGACTAAAGGAGATCTTGGTAATATTGGTACACAAGTATCAAGAGATTTTACTAGTGGAAATATCCAAGTTTATGATTATGGGACTAATGGAGATTTAGTTAATCAATTAGTTAATCCTATTGGAATGAATAATTTCCTAAGTGTAAACATAAATAAAGGCACTAGAGGGAAAAATCCATTACAAGGTTTAGATCTTAGAAAAGACTTAATCAAATTTATTCAAAGTAGAAATAACTTAATGTCTGAAACAGACTTTAGACAAATACTTGATAATTATTTTCAGGATTTTGAAATAATTTTTAAGAAGACTAAATTGTGTGAAAATGTTTTTTATGTCTATCAATATTTTACTGATAGATTTATGAATCCTATTTATACATTGTCTAGTACTGTTTCTAAAACAGATTTTACAAGTACTATGGTAGATAATAGTATCTATTATCCTGAGTTTGAAATTGAAGGAGAAGCTTTTATTTCGCCGTTCTTATATATTTACGACGAACTTATGAATGTATATAATGGATTTATTGTTAAAAAAGAACCAGTATTTTATCCTACTTCTTTAAGTACTGTTGATCCTGATGATACTGATAATCCTCCTCTTGTGTTTATTCAATTAGAATATAATGTTAATACTACAACAATATATGTTAAATCTTATCAAGATATATCTGATTATAAATTTACACTAAATATCCCTACTCTTGAAATGGCTAATATTATATTAAATCCTAGTGTTGAAGAGAATACTCTTGAATATAACTATAATGGTATTATAACTGATATTGTTGATATTACTATTGATGTGTATGATATTTATGATATACACAAATTCTCTACTCTTTTTGAAGAGGTTAGACAAGTAGTTGATATTAGTGATATTCTTCAAATGAAAACTTATATGAAGACAGATCTAGATCATTACTTTGTAAATCTTATGTTAATTCATAAGGATACATATCTTGCTGATGAGGAATATTATCTTGATAAAATTATAGGTATTCTTGGTAATGTTGATCTTGAAGAAAATAGAATGATGAATGATGATGTACAAGTTAGATTTTTAAATACTTATTTTGTTAATGCTACATATTTCAGAAAGACAACTTTACAAAATCACAATATTGGAACTATAGAATCAACAGAAATTGAACTTAGAGCAGACGATACAACTGGTGGTAATTCTCTTGGTGGTACATATTTTGAATTAGATAGTATTGATAATCAATATTACGTTTGGTTTAGTATTGATGGAGAGAATAATAGTGATCCAAGACCAGATTTAGATGATTCTATGGCTACTAAGAAAGAAGAGATTATGATAAATATTCAACCCGATGCGACTGTTGGGGAGATTCGTACAGCTATAATGGAAGGATTTGCTAATTATAAAGGAGGAGAAATATTTACTGCTTATAATTATGCTGATTGTCCAACTGTATTACTGCCAGATAATCTTGTTAGAGTAGAAACATTAGACGGTGGTGCTCATAAAAATATTAGAGATCCAGATCCTTTATCTAATAATCCCGATCTACCAACAGGATTTATTTTTACTGTTGCTGTAGAGGGAGTAGACATTGGAATCAAATTGCCGCTAAAATTAAAAATAGAATTAAGCGCAGATAAGTCTGTTATTGTTTCTCAAAACTTAGCTCTTGCTACTGAACTAGATAAGATTAAATTAGAATTAGCTACATTCTTATTTGAAGACAAAACTAAAATATATCTTAAATTTTATGGTTCTGAAATAGTAGATATCTTACATAACTATGATTGGGTTAAGAGTGCAAAAGCTAGCGTTGTCTCTTCCGATGGTAAAGCTATACCAGATAGTTCTATAGAGATTTATGCATATGATAAGATAGAAGGAGATTTAAAGAAAGAAGAGCTTCTCGACTATGCCCCGATGCTTTGGTATTGGGACTTAAATGATATAGAGATAGCGTATACAATTTAAAACTATCCCCTCTACGGAGGGGAGTAGTTATTTTATTTTAAAAACAAGGGAAATTATGAATCACAAATCACACGAAGATGCAGTAGCAGAAGAAATACTTAAATGTAGAATGAATATATTATATTTTATTGATACTTATGTGAAGATTCCAGAATCTGGAGGTGAAGTAGATTATAGATTAGATACTACAAATAAGAAATTAAAAAGATTTATTAGAAGTACTATGACTCACAAAAGAACTATAATGATGGCTAGTCGTCAGTTAGGTAAAAGCACAATTAATGGAATTATTTTACTATGGGCTACTATGTTTTTCCCTAGAAATAACGCCGTTATTATTAATATGAAAAAAGAAAGTGCTATTGACAATCTAAAAATTATTAAGTTCGTTCATGAAAACCTACCAGAATGGTTAAGGGTTCCAATGAAATATAAAGGTGAAAGGAAAACCTTTATTGAATTTGTTAATGGTTCTTCTATTAAGACTTTTTATGTTTCTGCTGCAACACCCCCAGAAACAATTGCTCGTGGTCTTACTGTTCCTATTATTACAATAGACGAATGTGCATTTGTAAGTAAGATTGAACAAGCATATGGTGCTGCAACTCCAGCTATTTCTAAAGCTAGAGAACAAGCTCTTAAAAATGGATATCCTACATTTACAACTATCATTAGTACTCCTAATGGTACAGTAGGTGATGGGGAATTCTTTTATAAATTATATACTAATGCTATTGATAGTGATGAGATATATTATGCAGATAACGATAATATTGATAATCCTTATGGTAACGAAGAGTTATTAGAAAATCATTTAGAGATTATGGAAGATGAAACTAGAAATGGTTTTGTTAAAGTAGATTATCTTTGGAATGAAGATCCAACTAAAAATGAAAAATGGTTTCAAAAAATGAAACAAGATCTAAACTTTGATACACGGAGGATTAACCAAGAGATTAATTGTCTCTTTGTTGGTAGTACTGGGTGTATCTTTGACGATGATCTATTAGCTCAAATGGTTCCTAAAAAACCAATAGAAGTTATCAGACTTCCTCATATGTCTAAATTGAATATTTACAGAGAATTAGATTCTCTAGATTATCTAATAGTTGGAGTTGATACAGCTAAATCACTTACTGGTGATTATACTGCTATTGAAATTTATGGGTATAGAGACTTTGAGCAAGTTGCCGAATACACTGGAAGACTTGGATCTCTTTCTAAATTTAAAGATGTTGTTAAAGCTGTTGTAGACTATCTAATTGAAACAATGGGAGATAGAATAATTCTAGCTATTGAGAATAATAGTTATGGAGCATCTATTATTGAATGGTTAGAAGAAGATAAAAATCCAATATATAATAAACTAATGTACACAGTTGATCCTAAAAAAGGAACAGGTATAAATACCAATGCTAAAACTAAACCAATGATGGTTACTGAGATGTATGATCAGATAGTCAGTAATACAGACATTGTTCATAGTAAAAGTTTAATTAATCAATTAACTGTAATTGAAAAGAAAGCATCTGGGACTGTTTCTGCACAAAGAGGAGCACACGATGATTTATTTATGGCTAGTGCTTTTTGTGCGTATGTTAAAAAAATTAGTTCTCTTGAATTTGATGCTAAAATAGGAATGACTAATAAACAAATTAAAGAAAAGAATAAAAGTATGATGAATAGTATATTTGTTGATACTAAACAAGTTATTCGTAATGAAATAGACATGGAAAAATATGCTAGTGTTTATGGAGATTATGATGAGAATAACAGTAAAGATGATGATATTATAATGCCAATGTTATTATAAAAATAAATATTTTATAGGAGAAATTAAATGGCCGAACAAATAGCAGCACAACCATTAGCTACACAGGCCAGCTTTAACCCCATGCAATTAGGACAATCTGGGGTGGTTGGTAATGCCCCAATGTTTGATAATAATGGGGAACTTAAATTAAAACCAAAAAGAGTAGGAGTGGGTTCTACTACTTTTACTAATAATACATTAGTAGATATTAGAGGAATATTACAACAAACACAAGAGTCAGTTCCTGCTGCTATTCAAAAACAAGCAGATGTTCTCACTAAAGATATAGGAGCATTTCAGGATAAGATTTACGAAACTTCTATTTCTCAATTTACAGAGATGCGAGAATACGTTGAAGACGCTAAAGGTATAATGGGCCGATATAATAATCGTATGGCTACTTTAGAAAGTCAAAAGTTTGAAATAGGCGCTGAAAGAAAAGCACAACAACTAAGTATAATGTCTTCTGATGTTAAATTATTAAATACTCCTGGTAGAATTTGGTTAAATAAAGCAAAAACTCACGAACAAAGACAAGCTGTTTTTTATGGAGTTAATATAGATTTAAGTAGAAACATTTATAAAGAACTTATTAGAATTAGAGGTGCTGTTGGAGGAAGCGATAAAGCTGGAATGCAATTAAATACTCCTATTGATAATCAATTAGGAATACTTAAAGCTTTAGATCAAGGAATTAGATCTTTACCAATGGCTATTAGTTTGCCATATAAAGCAATGGGATTAGTAGCAGCAATTCCAGGAGCAGCGATGGGAATATGGAATTGGATTAAAGATATAGGAAGATTTAAAGAAGATCCAATGTCTTTGTTAGAACAATCTGGTTATGATATTGATAATAAAACTGCTATGGAAAATTTTTTAGGAGAGAGATATCCTTCTATTGCTCAACAACAAATGGACCATATGAAAGATATGGATATCTCACTTAAATTGATTGGTGGGGCTATAGTCGGACAACATTCTCATTGGCAAAAAGAAGTTACTACTAAAATTTATGATAGTTTTACTAATAAACTTTATGATAAAGATAGTGATGAATTAAAACAAATACAAAATGATAAAAGAGAAACTCTTCAAATGCTTGCGGATGCTTCTGCTCCTATGTTTTTCGGAAAAGAGCGATTTGAAAGAGAATCAAAAGCTGCTGTCGATACAGCGATGAATGCTATTGAGAATCCAGCTCTCACAAAAGCAGAATTAAATAAACAAAGAAAGATGAATGGTGGACAAACTGATTTTGAAGTAGATAGAGATAATAGAGTAGCTTATAGAAATACAACACAAGCAATGATAAAAACAGGAACTGGTGTTCTTGCTGGTGTTGCTGCAATTGCTTCTGCTGGTGCTGCTATCCCTGTTCTTGCTGCTATAGCAGGATTAGGAGTAACTGGTGCTGCTGTTAATAGATCTTCTAGAGCTAGTGAAGCTGCGGAACTTGAAGATTTGTCTATTAGAGAACAGGCGTTAATGCGTGAAGCTAGTGTTATGAATATAGCCAATTATAAAAAAATGATTGAAGCTAGACAGAAATTAAGAGCTCTTAAAGCTGCAAAAGCCAGAGGAGTTGATGTTAGTAATCTTGACGAAGAAGGTAATCTAATATCAGAAGATGGTGGGTTTATAGGACCTCCTGCCCCTACTGCTCAAGGTAATCAAAGACAAATTGGTGCTGCTAGTACTGGTTCTGGAATTTCTAATGGTGGACTTACTATAGATTTTATTGATAATGGTAATTTTGGTTCTTTTGCTGATATGCAGTTAGAACAAACTCAGAAGTTAATAGATGTAACTACACAAGGATTTCAGCATGTTATTGATAATACTTGGATCTCTGCATTTGTTGCTGCTAAT
>Ga0233428_1001194_pt1 | contig 28988 bp, 34 predicted proteins | sample SI_118_April2016_4_FD_179890 | JGI IMG/M metagenome (GOLD analysis project Ga0233428, IMG submission 179890) | Seawater microbial communities from Saanich Inlet, British Columbia, Canada - SI_118_April2016_120_MG | ecosystem: Environmental > Aquatic > Marine > Inlet | place: Canada: British... | reverse complement strand
CCAGCTGATAAAACATTTGGAAGCTTTAGTGGAGTTAACATGAGTGTTCAAGGTATTGCTGAACAAGCAACAACTGAAATTGCTCCAGAACCTGCAAAATTAAAGGGTACACTTCCAAAGGGAATGGAACAAACACAGTCAACATCTACTGAAAGTGGAAAATCAAAACAAGAAGAACTACAAGATTATGAAGCCGATTATTTGAAAAGATTAGAACAAGAAAAAATCGATATGGCCAAAGCTGAAGCAGAAGCTCAAGCAGCAGAAGCAGCAACCGCAGCAGCTAAAGCCGCAGCAAGTAAAAAAGCTGGAGCTTTGCCAAAGGGATTTGAAGCACCACCTCCACAAGAAGCACCAAAATCTTCTAGAGGTACACTTCCAAAAGGTTTCTAATTTTTCTTTATCTTTTTATTTTATTTTAAAAATTCATCTAGTACTTGTTTTGAATGTCCTTTGGCTTTTACCTTTGGAAACACTTTGAAAATTTTTCCTTTTTCATTTACTAAAAATGTGCTTCTCATAACTCCCATGTACTCTCTACCCATGAAGTTTTTTTTGCCCCAAACTCCAAACATTTTTGAGATTTCTTTATCTACATCAGCTAATAATGGATATTTTATTCCCATTTTATCACAAAATTTTTTATGAGATTCTACATCATCTGGACTGACACCTACAATCTCAATCTCTTCTTTTTGAAATTTTTTGTAATCCTTTGAGAATTCATCAGCTTCTGTAGTGCATCCTGGAGTGAAATCTTTTGGATAAAAATAGATGGCATGTTTTTTACCTTTAAAATCTGTGGATTTCACTTTATTCCCACTTGCATCACTCACTGCAAATTTTGGAACTGCTTCTCCTTCAGAAATCATATGTCTTTCAAGTTATTTTACATAATTAATTACTTTTTGACTACTTTCTACATGTGTGAAAAGTTCGAATCTTTTATATGGAAACTGAATTGGGTTTGCTTGATGGTTAACCCACGAGCATGGATTGCAGAAGCAATTGCTACATTTGGACTGGTATTCTTTGGTCCATTATCTGTGATTCTTGCAGTCGTTGTTTATGGCGATGGTGCACTATCTACTGAAGCAATCATTATGATCTCTTTGGGACATGGTGGTGCAATTGCTTTGATGGTTTATGCATTTGGACATGTTTCAGGTGCTCACATTAATCCTGCAGTAACAATTCCAATGATGATTACAAAAAAGATTGGAGTAAAAGATGGGATTGGATATATTCTATTTCAAATAATGGGTGCAATTGTTGCAACAGTTTCTTTAAAGATATTCTTCCCAGATCTTGGTGAAAAAGTATTCTGGGGTGCACATGGTGGTCCAAGTGAATTATTGAATAACAGTATAATGTCTGGATTGGCAATTGAAATGATTTTAACTTTCTTCCTAGTTACAGTAATTTTCATGACTGCAGTACACAAAAAAGCTCCAAAGAGTGTTTATGGTGCTGTAATTGGTGGAATGGTTTTCTTGTTACACTTAATCGGAGTGCCTCTAACTGGTGCATCAATGAATCCTGCAAGATCTTTTTCTCCTGCACTAGTCTCTGGAGATGCAGGATTATGGGAGGTTCAATGGTTGTATTGGGTTGGCCCAATTGTAGGTGGTATTATTGCAGGTGTGATAATGAATTATCTCTATGTCAGCAAAGCTGAAAAAGAAGCATAGTTTCCGAACATTTTTAAAAATTTAACATTTAATTTTTTCCATGTCTGTTCCTGATGAAATTTTTGAGATGTTTCAGATTGAAACTGAAAAATTACATAATTTGATAAATTCTATTATTTCTATATCTGATTTACCTCTATCTGAAATTGTAAAACTCTATTATCAAATCATTAACATATCTTCAATGGTTACGATGTTAAAACAACAAAATTCAGAGAATCTCACACATCAAAAAATTTTAGAAACTGAAACATTTATTTCAAAAAAATTCGATCTTGATATACATTTGCAAATAATGAAAAAACTTGAAAATTCAATTCGTGATACTGTCACACATTTACAATCAATTAACCCTAAAGAAAAATCAAAAGACGATGTTGAAAAAGAAGCTAAACTCTATGATGAATTAAGACAAAAAATGAGTACTAAAGAGTTTGTAGAACAATATGATCAAGGGTTGCTAAATGATTGAAAATCTTGCAAAAAATCTTGTTCATCTAAAACAAGAATTTACTAAAGTATATCATGGAACTAGTCATGTTCAAGAAGTAATCCCCTCATGTCCCTCAGAGTTATTTCCTATTGATGATGAACATCTCAAATTATTACATCAGTTTGCAAAAAATAATCCTATCTACTACAATTCATACGAACAAAAAATTATGAATATTTCATGTATTGTGTATGAGGGTGATATTAACAAATATTGGCTAAATAGTATTCAGTATGGTTCAAGTCATGCTCCTTTTTCTCCAACATGGATTATGTCTGCATATGTTGGTGTTTTATTTGCAAAAAGTCTTGGATGTGTAGAAATAATTGATATTGGCTCAGGTGATGGTCGAATTGCATACTGTGGTGCAATTTTGAATTTAGATTCATACAGTATAGAAATTGATAAGATGTTAGTTGATTTACAACAATCTTTAATTGATATTTTGGATTTTCATCCATTTTGTGCTGATGCTGTAACTTTTGATTATTCTTCGTTAAGCTTGACACATCCTGCTTTTTTCATTGGCGGTCTTGCACAGATGGGTGGATTGGAATTAGCATCTGGAGTGTTAGAAAAAATGAATACCCTCTCAAAAAATATTTGTTGGATTTTTGCAGGAACTTTTTCTCAAAAATACTCTCCAGATCCAAAAAACTATGCCGGTTGGGGTACATTAATGGACAAATACAATATCAAACATATTCAAACTATTTCTTTACCAACTGTGTGGACATTTCACGAGTCAGATGATACGCCATATGTCTTTACAAAATCTGATTAAATTTAATTTTGATATGTTATAGAATTGTTTAAACAAATATGAATCAAAATTCATTTAGATAAATCATGAATGAATTAGAAACTGTTGATTTAGCACCTGATTTGAATATTTGTCGTATTCTAAATGGCATGTGGCAAGTATCTGGTACTCATGGTCAAATTGAACCCTCTGCAGCAATTTTATCTATGATTGATTATCATCGTAAAGGATTCATCACCTGGGACTTGGCAGATATTTACGGTCCTGCTGAATCATACATTGGTGAATTTAGAGAACAATTAGGCTCAAATGAACACAAATCATTTCAAGCATTGACAAAATTTGTTCCAAATCCCGGACCTATGACTAGAAACATTGTTGAGTATCACATTGATGAATCTTTAAAAAAAATGAATACTAGCACTTTGGATTTAGTTCAATTTCATTGGTGGGATTATGATGATTTGAATTATTTAGATGCCCTGACTCATCTATTTGAACTCAAAGAAAAAGAAAAAATCAAACAAATTGGGCTGACCAATTTTGATACTAGACGAATTGAAATAATGTTTGAAAATGATTTACATCCTATATCTAACCAAGTACAGTATTCTATTTTGGATCAAAGACCTGAAATTAAGATGACTCCGTTTTGTCTAAAAAACAATATGTCCTTGCTTTGTTATGGTACTTTGCTTGGTGGATATTTATCTGAAAAATATCTTGGTGTATCTGAACCAACTAGAATGGATATGGATACTGCAAGCTTACAAAAATACAAAAATATGATTGATGAGTGGGGTGGATGGAATTTATTTCAAGAACTTCTTGTGGTGTTAGATGAAATTGCAAAAAAGCATAACTCTAGTATTGCAAATGTTTCTGTACGATTCATTTTGAACAAACCTGCAGTTGCAGGAGTGATAATTGGAACCCGTTTAAGTCTCTCTAAACACATGGATGAAAATTTACGTGTCTTTAGATTGTCTCTTGATGATTCAGATTATTCTAAAATAAATTCAATTACTGCAAAAGCCAATGATCTTTTTAAAATAATTGGAGATTGTGGTGATGAATATCGATAATATTTTTTCATAAATTTAATAATTCGGAAGCTAAAATAGGCATAAAATTTTTCTAATCTTTGGACTCGTTGCATAGCTTGGATAGTGCGATTGCTTGCGGAGCAATAGGTCGCCGGTTCGAATCCGGTCGGGTCCGTTTTAATTCTAAAATGTCTTTGTCTTTCTCAAAAATATGGTAACTGAAATCATGTATAGTGCTGTTGCAATAATTTCTGATATTAGTGAGGCTAAAAATGGCTCTATCCCAATCTCTAGAAAATAGTACAAACTAGGCCACCTTGTTCCAAGATAAATAACTTCACCTACTCCAAATGATGAAATTAGAGAAATCAACTCTTTTCTGATTAATTTTGATGACATTCCTCTGTAGCGTTCTTTGTTATCTAGATAAAATAGACTGGAGAAAGTTCCAAAGTATACTACATATCCAAAAAGAATCGTTAAACTGGTGTTAACTACACTATCGTATTCTGATAACATTTGAGAAAATACTGCTGAAAGAGATGCTGAAATTATAAAACAAATTAGAAAATTTCTATTAATTTGTAGTAATTGCTTATTTAACTTCACACTGTTTTTGATTCATTACAACTAATATTTTGTAATGACTGTATCAAACCATGAAGAAAAGATGTACCTGGGCAAAAGACTCACTTAATGTAATTTATCATGATGAAGAATGGGGAAATCCACAACATGACGATAAAAAATTATTTGAATTTTTAATTCTCGAAGGTGCGCAAGCTGGTCTTTCTTGGAGCACTATTTTAAAACGAAGAAACGGATACAAAAACGCATTTTCTAATTTTGATGCATGTGCAGTATCTGAATATACTCAAAAACATGTTCAAAAAATACTTCAAGACAAATCTGTTATTAGAAATAAATTAAAAATTAATTCAGCAATTAATAATGCAAAACAGTTTCTTAAAATTCAAAATGAATTTGGTTCATTTGATGAATATTTGTGGAGTTTTGTTAATCACACACCAATTCAAAATAAATTCAAAAAACACTCTGACATCCCTACATCTACTGAAATATCTGAAAAATTGAGTAACGATCTTAAAAAGAGAGGATTTAGTTTTGTTGGCCCAACAATTTGCTATGCTCTTATGCAGGCAGTAGGATTAGTCAATGATCATACTACTGATTGTTTCAGATATACAAAATAATTTTATTCTGCTATTAGTTTGATATATTATGACTGATGGAAAGTTTGCAACATCTGTTTCTTGTATGGATGGTAGAATTCAGTCCCCCTTAGTACAATGGATTAAAAAAAATCATCCTATAGATTTTGTTGATGTAATTACAGAGCCAGGAATTGATAAAAAAATCTCTGAGGATTCCTCTCTTAATTCCATTAGGGCAAAAATTGAAATTTCAATAAATGCTCACAAATCTAAATTAATTGTAGTGTCTGGACATTATGATTGTGCTGGAAATCCAGTATCTGATGGTGAACATATTTCTCAAATTAAAAAGGGAGTTGAAATAATCTCTTCGTGGAATTTGGGCGTTAATGTAATTGGTATTTGGGTTGATAACTCTTGGAATCCTAATCTTGTGTAATATAACGAATTCAAACTATGTTCGAGTTATCTAATACACTGTATCCTAATTCATTTTTAACAATCATTATTTGTATTTGAATTTAGTAAGTTTTTTTAATATATGGAAACTACTGAAAATTGAAACATGAAAATTTCTCCCAAGATGAAAAAATCTCTAAATGATCAAGTGGCTCTCGAAGGTGCTGCATCTAATAGTTATCTTGCAATGGCATCTTGGTGTGAGGTAACAGGATATGATGGTGCTGCAAATTACTTTTATGCACAATCAGATGAGGAACGTACTCATATGTTGAAAATTATTCATTATCTAAATGATATGGGTGCTGCATCTACAATCCCTGTAATCAAATCACCTTTGAGTACTTTCAAATCTCTTGAAGGAATAATCAAAATTGCTCTAAAAAATGAACAAGCAGTAACTGCGGCAATTCACAAAATGGTTGAAATTACTCAAAAAGAAAAAGATCATTCTACATATGCATTTTTGGAATGGTTTGTAAATGAACAAGTACAAGAGGAGACAAAGTTTGAAACATTGTTACAAAAGTTTGAATTAATTGGTAGAGATAAATTGGCAATAAACGAAATTGATAAAATTCTAGCAGCTGAATCACCTACACCTGTTGATTCTACAGCGTAAAAATTTTTGAAAAATTTTTAAAATAATTAATAGACCTTTTTTTACACATCATCCATGACTGTAACTGTAACTCGAAAACCAGGTGGAATTACACAATTATTCAATACTGATACAGGTAGGGTAACTTACAAGTGTAAATCAGAATCGGCATACATGCTAATTGAAGCATTTGGTGGAATTGTAAAATTTAACCAAAAAGGGGCTTTGGCTATTGTTACTGGACATATTACATCTCTCGAATCCTGTGATGTTCTTAAAAAAGGTCATTCAGATTACAAATCTGCTTTGAGTGCAATTATTACTGCTCATAAGGAATTTGCAAAAAATATTTCAGATTCTTATCACAAAGAAATTTCTGAACTTGAAAATAAATTATCTGGTCTTTAGTATTAATTTCACTTTTTAACTTCTTGTTTCATCATGTGTTCTGCCAATATGTAATGCAAGGGCAATAACATTGTCATCAAATTCCATACCGCAAAATTTACAACGAAATATGTATTGATTCGACAAGACTTGTCATACCATTTAATGTTATTAAAAAATTTCCTAGGTTTTGTTGAAATTACCCATAAATCATACAATGTTCACATTCACAGATTTTTTGTTGCTTTACTTTTTTCAAACATTTTTTGTGTTGTCCTGCTTGACATTGAGTACAAATCTCATCAATATTTGCAACATTGGTATATTTTTTTGATTGATCAAATCCAAATCCTCCATCTTGTGGTCCTACCATACACTCAATTCTGTTTCCTTGTATTTTTATCTCACTAATTGATTACTAATTTTATCTTTTCTTGAGGTTCTATTTTTTACATCTCATTTATCTTAAAAGTATCTCATTTCCTTTTTGTGATATTTTTGTAAATAGTGTTAATTTTCTTCTATATTTCCAATATCGCGACTACAAAAAAATCAATTATTTTTATATTTCTGTTTTTTTGTTTGGAGATGTTTGTTTTACTTCAATAGATATGTCTTGATTTTTTTGTATTCATCAAAAATTTTCTATTGTTGATTCTTTAATCACTGATATGACGTCCCTTCTTTTTTTAGTCCTTATCATCTACATCTGTTTTACTGTCTTCGGGTTTATCCCACATATGCATAGTACCTCTAATCATAAATGAACCTACAATGATAGTTATTACACCAGTTATGATGAATAGAAAAAATTTTCCAATATCTTTGATACTTGTCAATGTTTTAGATTTATTTTAATTCTAATTATAACTGTCTAAAATTCAATTAGATTCAATAGTAAGTTTAAAAAATTATTTTCACATGTCTAAACCTAAACAAATCGCTGCATGGATTGGAATTATTGGTGGTATGATTGGATTCTTTTTCTTTTCAATTGAAATTGCAGAATTCATGCGATAATTTTTAAAAATTAATTATACGTGCTAATTTCTTGTAATTGTGTCTCTAATCACACCTGAAATAAAGAAGTTTTTAGAAAAAAATAAACTTGGGTTTGTAGCTACTGTAAATTCTAATGGAACTCCCAATGTTTCCCCAAAAGGTACTATTATTTCCTGGAATGCTGATACATTAGCATTTGTAGATATTCGCTCTCCTGACACAATAAATAATTTAAAAAATAATCCTAATGTTGAAATTAATGTAATTGATCCTCTTTTGAGAAAGGGATATCTATTTTCTGGTACTTGTTCTATTCTTCATGATGGTGAATTGTTTAATGAAATATCTATTCATTATAGAGACATTGGTGTAACTAGTATAATCAATTCAATTATTCTTGTGACTCTCTCAAAAGTATCTCCAGTTCTCTCTCCTCTCTATGATATTGGTGTGTCTGAGATTGATATGAAATCAAAATGGAAAAATCATTTTGAGAATGTGTAATTAATTCATTGATGTTTTGATCTTTTCTAATTCTTTTTTTACTTTTTCGTGCATTTCTCTTTCTTTTTCTAACTGTATCTGAACTGCTTCTAATTCTTTTTGTGCTGTGTTGAGTTTTGATTTTAATGACCCTACTACTGCACTTGCAGCCTCTATGATACCTGCATTACTTTTTGATTTTTGTTCTCCTGCAATGAATTCCTTTTCTTTAGGTGTTAAAATTTCTGTATCTTGAAATTTTTCTTTTTTCTCTAATTCTGCACTTGCATTGTATAATCTAGAATTTGCTTCTTCTAATTGTTTTTCAGAATCTATTTGTTGTTTTTTGATTCCATGAAGTTTTGTTTGCCCATTTTCTACGTCCTCTTTGATTTTTTTGTGTTGAATTTCTAATTCTTTTAGTTCTTTATTCATATTTGTTAGATTTTCTTTAGTTCTGTTGAAATCGTCAATTGATTTTTTATCTCTTATTTGATCTGAATTTTTGATTTTTACCAAAATTTCTGAATACTCTCTTTTAATTACATCTAACTCCATCTTTTTTTGATTAAGTTCTTTTTTTACTTCCATCAAATTATCTATTGTTCCACCATACTCTTCTTTCACTGTCTTAATTTTTTGCAAAAAATTATCTAATTCTTCTTGTTTTTGATTAAGCTCTTCTTGTTTATCTCTAAAATTTACTTGTAATTTTTCTACTTCATTATCTAATTCTTCTTTTAGAATATACTCTTCACTGTTTTTTGAAACTTTATTTTCTTTTTTTCCAAACAATCCCATATTTTTTTACCTCTGGTTCTAAAAGATGAATCTTTCTTTATTCATGTTTAATCCTATTTCTAATAAATTTTAGATAAAACCCAATACCCCCAATTACTAATCCTCCTACCCATGCAATTACGCTTAGGCTTTTTGGAACGATTGTTTCTTGTGGACCTACGATTAACAATAATGCTCCTAAAATAATTAGAGCAAACCCTCCACTGTTTTTACTTTTGTTGTGATCTCTATGAACCATGACTATGTATATTCTGAAAGAGTTTTGGCTACTTGTTTTCGTCCAATATCTGAGATGAATGGGCCTATTTTTGGACCTCTTGATGTTCCGAGGATTATTTGGTATAATATTTTAAAGAAATCTTTAGGTTGTACATCGTTTGATTTTGCGATTTGATATATTGTATTTTGAACATCTTCTGGTTCTTCTTCAGATCCTAATGCATCTACGAGAATCTTTAATGCTTTCTTTGCAGTATTATCTAATTCAACTTTAGTTTTTTCAATTTCATCAAATTCATCAGAATAATTACCTGCAATTTTAATTAGGTTTTCAATTTCTATATTTTCTTCTTTTATCACTCCATAGTCTAGGAGTTTTTTCATTACTCTTTGCATTCTATCTTCTTTGAAGATTTTTGTTAATTCTAACAATAGTCTATAATTGACATGTATGCTTGATTGTTTTGGAGGGTTTAGAAGATTAACATATTCAAAAAGACCTTTTGATTTTACAAGTTTTGCTTGATTGTCTATTTTGATTCTTCCAAAGTAAATATCTTCAAGTTCATTGTATTCACTCATTAACGATGGAATATCATCAAATCCTAATTCTCTTGCACCTGTAATTCTTTTGTATAACAATAGTAGGATTGATTTTGGTGTTCCAAATTCTAACCATTTTTGTGCGGTGATTACATTTCCTAATGATTTTGAAATCTTTTTTCCTCCCTTGTCAAGAAACATTTCATATTTTACATGATGAGGGTGTGGACATTGTAATATTTCATCTGCAACCCAATCATTTACTTTAACTGAATCCATGATGTCTTTCCCATACGCTTCAAATCTTATATCAAATGCTGTCCATCTTGCTGCAAATTCTACTTTCCATGCTAATTTCCCTAGATCTTTTGTAATGTCTGCCTCTCCTTGATGCCCACACCCTTTGATCATTTTTGAGCCAATTTTTGTATCATGACAATTGTATTTTACTTTCTTTTCATCAGTAATGTATTCTGTAGATTCAGCCGTATACAGACGATTACAATTTGAACAAACTGGAAAATACGGAAGATATTTTTGATACTTTTCTTGTCCTACTAATTCGGAAATTTTATCTCCTATTCTTGTACTGTTTTGTAATATTGTATGTATTTGATCTTTTAGTAATCCTTGTTTGTAAGTATCAATTGCTCGTCTGAATTGATATTTTATTCCAACTTTATCTAACCCATCTAGTAAAATGCTACTCATATGCATACCGTATGAATCATGACACCCATATGGATCTGGAATTAATGATACGGGTTTTGCTAAATGTTCTTCAAGTGAATCTGGAAATCCTGTTGGTATCTTTCTTAATCCATCTAAATCATCAGAATATGCAATTAACTCAGACTTGTATCCTAAATTTTCTAATGCTAACTTTACCCCATAAGCTCTTACTGCATCACCTAAACTTCCAATATGTGGAACTCCTGATGCGCCTAATCCACTTTCCACTTTAATTAAATCTAAACTCCGTCCAAGAATTTTTTCACGTTCAAGTAATTCTGATGCTAGCTTATCAATCCAAGTCCCTTTACCTATAATTTCTTGTTCTGACATTTCTTTTCACTAGTTGAGTTTTTTGGACATGTATGGCCCATATAATGAATACCCTAATTTTCGATAATATTCTCTTGTCCCGATTGCACTGATTACAAGAATTCTTCTTGCATCAAATTCTTCTTTTGAAATTTTTTCAGCTTCTTGCATCAATCTTTTCCCTAATCCTGAATGTTGAATTTCATCATCTCCTTTATCTCCAATTTTTAATGATTTTCCATAAACATGGATTTCTCTAACAATACAACTATCCTTCATTTCATCCCTATGGGCTTGCTCACTTGGTTTTCTTAATCTTAAAAATCCATAAATTGATTCATCTTTATCCTCAAATGATAAGAAAACTTCTTTTCCATTTGATGAATCGTAATTAATTCTATTTAGTATGATATCTTTTGGCTCTGATTTTTTATTTGTAAGTCCTGCTTCTCTACACCGAATACATTTACACACCAATCCTAATTTTGCCAAATTTTGATGTACAATTTGTCTTAAATTACCTGATTTTGGGCCTGCAATGATCTCTTTTGGAGAAATCTCTCTTTGTACTCTCATGATTCTAACCCATTTTGGAATGTCTTTTTTTACTTCTGTTAATACTTTGATCATATCCTCATCTGAATATGGTGTGTATTTTCCATCTTTGAATTCTTCGTAGAGTGGTGTATTTTCAATTACTAATGATGGATAAATTTTCAACATATCTGGACGTAACTGCGAGTCTAAAAATAATTTTTTAAAATCTGCTATATCTTCTTCTGGGGTCATTGTTGGCAATCCTGGCATCATGTGAGATACAATTTTGTATCCTGCATCTTTTGAAATTTGAAATGATTCTATGACATCTTTGTAATTATGACCTCTGTTTGTTCTTTGATATACTCTTTCTTGTAATGATTGAACTCCTATTTCTATCCGTGTAACTCCTTGGTTTAACATTACATCAACATGTTCTTTTTTACAATAATCAGGTTTTGTTTCAATGGTAAATCCTACATTTCTGATTATTGCATGTTCATTGTTTGTTTTTGCTTCCTCCAAATTTTTTGAGTTTGTCCCGTTTAATGCATCATAACATGATTTAATGAATTCTGTTTGATAATCTATTGGCATAAATGGAAATGTACCTCCAACTATCACTATTTCCATCTTTGTTGGTTCATGTCCAAATGAAATTAGTTTCTCAATCTTTGATGTAATTTGTAATTTAGGATCAAATTCATTTTCGATTGCATTTAGTGATGATGGTTCTTTCCCTGTGTAACTATTTGGGGAATTAAATTCAATTCCTCCCGGACAATATGTACATCGTCCATGTGGGCATGCAAATGGTTTAGGCATTAATGCAATTACTGCCACTCCTGATGCCGTTTTTGTTGGTTTCCTAAGTAACACTTTTTTTAATTTATCAAACTCTAATTCTTTTACTGTTGATAATATCTCATAATTTCTTGGAATTCTTTCTAATGCATATTTTGTACAAATTTTTATAATTTCTTCCTTGACTTGTTTTTTACTGGGTTGATTGATTAGCAAAAGATTTTGAGTAATCTCGCTACATGCTTTGGCAAGTGCAGGTTCTAATTCCTTCATAATTTTTTAGAATCATTTAGACATAAATTCGTTGAATATTTTTTTCATTTTTACATATGTTGGAATGTTTAGAACTTGAAATCTTATTCTATTTTTTGTTCAGGCTTTATTCCTGACGTATCTTTACCACTTTTTTGCTCTTTTCTATACTCCATTTTCAACCATATTGGTGTGATAATTGTAGTTACTGCCACCATGATTACTATTGTAGAGTACACTTCAGATGTGAGTATTCCTGCTGTCACTCCTACTCCTGCAACAATCAACCCTACTTCTCCCCTTGAAATCATTCCAATCCCTACACGCATTCCTTGTTGCTTGCTTTTCAAAAACATCATTGCAGGTAAACCACATCCAAAAAGTTTTGTAACTATTGCTACTACAATTATTACTCCGCTTAACATCAATATGTTTAGGTCTACTGCTCTTAGATCTACTTGTGCCCCGATAATTGCAAAAAATAACGGTGCAAAAATTAATCCAATTTTTCCAACATAGCTTTCTATTTTATCAAAGACTTTGGTAGTGGATAATGCCATTCCTACTGCAAATGCTCCTACGATTGGTGATAGTCCTATTGAACCTGCAAGTGCTGCTGCTCCAAAAAATGACGCCGTAGCAATTCCCTCAACACTTCCTTTTGCTTTCCATAATCTTGGTGTGATTATTTTTGGAATTATCACTACTGCAACAATAAGCATTATTGCAAAGAATCCTAATACTTGTAGAATTGTCCATGTTACATCCATTATGTCAATACTATCCATTCCTCCATCAGATCCTGCAATTGATGTTACAACTGATAATACTGCAATTGCTAAAATATCATCTACTACTGCTGCTCCTATGATGAGACGAGCTTCAGGAGTTTTTATTTTTCCAAATTCACTTAGAACCTGAATTGAAATTGCGATACTTGTTGCAGTAAGTGCAGTTGCAATTAACATAGATTGTAATGCATCAAATCCAAACATTTGGAAAATTATTAGACCAGCAAAAAATGGTATTACCACACCTAATGTTCCTACAGTAAATGACGCTTTCCCTCCTTTGAGGAATTCTTTTGGTGTCATTTCCAATCCTGCCATAAACAAAATTACAATGGCCCCCATTTCTCCGAGAATTCTAATTTCATCATTTATTTGCAACAATTGTTTCCCATCAATCACAAAAAATCCTCCTAACGCGAATGGTCCAACAATCATTCCAGCTAATAATTCACCTAACACAATTGGAAGTTTTAATCTGAGGAAAAGCTCTGCCATTAATTTGGCAGCAAAAAGAAGTATTCCTACTCCGATAATTGTTTCAATAAAATGGGCTTCACTCATTTTTCTCTAATGAAATTAAAGAAATATGCCATATAAGGCAATGTTCAGTTAAAAATTATTTTCTTGTTGTTAAATTAAGCGATTTTTGAAGAGTTTACTGTAACTCCTTTTTTGGATACGATTTTTCCTATTTCTTGGCTTGAGATCTTGTGTTTTTTGAATATTGAGATTATTTTTGTAGATTGTGTCTTTGGAGCAACAACACAAAATCCAACCCCCATATTGAAAGTCTTGTACATTTCTTCTGGTTTTACTCCTTGTTCTTGCACTAACCCCATTATTGGTGGTATTTTTGGTAGTGATTCTATTTCATATCCTATGTTTTTGAGGCGTAATAGTTTGGTAAATGCCCCTCCTGTGATGTGTGCAAGCCCATTAATTTTACATTTTTGAACTATTTCTAAAACTGGATTTGTATAAATTTCCGTAGGTTTGAGTAATGCATCTCCAATTCTTCCAACTCCTTTGACTTTGTCTTTAACTGAATATTTTTTTAATAATGCTTTTCTTGCAAGTGAATATCCGTTTGAATGAAACCCTGTACTGTTTGCACCAATTATGACATCTCCTGTTTTTATTTTATCTCCTAAAATAAGATCTTTTTTCTCAACTAACCCTACCACCATTCCTGCCAAATCAAATGCAAATCCTTCTCCTTCTATCACATCTGGCATTATTGCAGTTTCTCCACCAACAATTGGCATTGATGATTTTTTTGCACCCGTTACCAACCCTTCAACAATTTTTTTGAATATGTTTACATTATTTTTATTTGCAGCAATGTAATCTACAAATGATATTGGTGTAGCTCCAATACAAATTATATCATTTACATTCATTGCAACACAATCAACTCCAATTGTATTGTATTTTTTCATCATATTTGCAATTACTACTTTTGTTCCTACACCATCTGTATGCGTTGCTAAAAGTTTCCCTCCTGGAATTTCTACAATCCCTGCATAATGTCCAAACCCATGAGCAATTTTTGCTTTTTTCTGAAGTTTATGAGTTGATGCAATTAGTTTCCCTATTGCTTTTTGACTTTGTTTAATTTTAGAAATGTCTACTCCTGCTTTTTTGTAGGTTAAGACCATGGTTTGATGCACTAATATTGTGAATAAAAGAATTTGCTTGTAATTTCGATCACATGTACATTCCAGATGTTACTTCTCTATGCTCTGCATATTTTTGAGACAGTTCACTAAATTCTGAATTTATTTTCTCTTTGTTTTCTTGTAGATTTTTTGTATCTATATTCATTTCATAGAATCTGTTTAATGCTTCAATTAGGGTAGAAGCAGCTATTGAATCAGGAGATGTTCTATCAGCTTTTGCCAAAAGTGTCAACCCTTGAATTTCCCTTACTAGACACTCATTTAATATGCCTCCTGGCATGCCTGTGATGAATCCATGCGGAATCATACTGATATCTTTGTCTGCCATTGTTCTAACCAAATCTTCTTCAGCTGCACAATATGCTTTATCATCATGCTCATCTCCTGCAACACCATCTAAAATTACAATTTCTTTTGAGCCTTTTTGTTCTGCCCAATCTAAAATTGCAGATACCAATGAATACAGTCCTTCCATTCTTAGTGTGATTTCACAAATTATTGCACAGATCGTTCCTTCTTTGTTTGCATAGAATCTAAATGGATGACGTAGTCTTCCGTTCATAAATACAGTTGATGGTGGAAGATATTTTGATCTCATTACTGCAATTTCACTCATTTCTAATTTTTCTATGATGTGATTGATTGCTACAGGTCCTACCAACCCTGCACCTACAAACCCTGCAAAAATTATTGGACTCTTTAATTTTTTTTCTTTTATTTCAAATATTTCTGCTTCTGGAAATTCACTTTGCATTATTTACATCAATTTGTTCTGTCTAATTATCTTATTGTATATTATTTTCAAACATACTTTATATTTTTGAGTCAATTGAAATTAAAAAAATGTTGCATCCAAATGGATACTTTGTATTTTTAGATTTCTTTTTGCATGAACAGATGTAGCATTGTGTGGCCTTTGTCTGTGATTGAATATATCATATTAGCTCCTACTGGTTCTTTTTTGACAAAGTTGTAATCTACACATAGATGCAAATAGTTTAGAAATGATCTTTTCATTCTAATTTTTGATTTTGAATACAGTTCTGAAAATGTCATTGCACATCCTCTGAGTTGATATAGCAATTTTAACAGTGATAATGTACTGTAATCCTTGGTCTTTGCCTTTACTGCATCTAAAACTTGTTCATCTCTCTTTATGATGAAATCCTCGAATTGATCTGCCACTTCTAGTGGTACGTATGTCAGTCTTGCTCGTGTCATACTGTACAGTACGGTACATTACTTTATTAGTCTTTGACTTGAACTTTGTTTATCTTTCTAGGTTGTTTTTTTACACTTGTTTTGTGCCTATTTGTTACATTTGAGGTATGAATTCCATCTCATTTAATTTTTAAATTATATTTTATATGAAATTAACATGAATTGTTATAATTGTAAATTTTTGATATATCCTCTCCTTTAAACAATACCTCTTTGAGAATTTATTGTGGAAGTAATCTTTAGTGCCATTCTTACTGTAGTTGGATTAATTTTATTGTGTCTTGGTGGTAATTGGTTGGTTAGTGGTGGTGTTGCCATTGCAAAAAAATTCCGTATTAGTAACTTGATAATCGGAATGACTATTGTAGCTTATGGTACTTCAACTCCTGAACTTGCTGCAAGTATTGCAGCAGCTGGAGAACACAGTGCTATCATTTTAGGAAATATAGTTGGAAGTAATATTGCAAACGTTGGCATGGTGATTGGAATTGCCGCAATTTTGGTTCCCCTTACAGTAAAAAAATCTGTACTGAAAAAAGAAATCCCTATGATGCTTGGTGTTTCTGCTCTGCTTGTTTTGATTTCTATTGATGGTGAACTCACTCAGTATGATGGAATACTATTACTTGGTGGGTTGGGTGTTTTTGCGATTTATACATTTAGAGATGCAATGAAGCAACGAGAAAAAGATATAGAAAAACAAGATCAAAGTAAAAAAAATATCTATGTAAAATCTGCAGGATTAATCGGTTTGGGTATTGGAGTTTTGTATGTTGGTGCAATTTTAACAGTTGATAATGCTGTGATTTTAGCAAAAGAATTTGGATTATCTGAAAAAATTATTGGATTAACTGTGATTGCCATTGGTACATCTCTTCCAGAATTAATAACATCTGTAATTGCAATTAGAAAGGGGCATACTGACATAGGTGTTGGAAATATTATTGGAAGTAATATTTACAATATTTTGATGATAATGGGAGTGGGTGCCACTCTTGGTGGTGTGATGATTTCTTCTGATGTTTACATTGATTATGCAATAATGATAATTTTCAGTATGTCTTTGTTGGTGGCGCTTAAGACTGGAATAATTAACAGATTCATGGGAATCTGTTTGAGTATTGGATATGTTATTTATCTTGCAGTAACATTTTTCAAGTAATTCATGCCTATTTTCACATCTAAATTGAATTTACTTTGATATTTTCGACTTTAATTGATGGTGTGATTGATGGAAGTGATGCCCATTGGATAACGTTTCTTTGATCATTTCCAATCTCTGAGATATTTTTTAACATGGTTGGAAGACTATGGATGATTCTTACTGATTTTCCAGGACCTTTGATTTTTCCATCTTCTATAATTTGTACTCCACTTCTTGCAGTACATGAAAAATCCCCTTTAATTGGATTTACTGCATATGTGTACCATAACCTACCTACTAGTATACCATGTTTTGTATTTTTGATCATTTCGTCTTGAGATATGTCTCCATTATCTACTTTCAAATTATGTGGTGCTGTTATTGGGATTGGTTCTGCACTCCTTCCCATTGGAGATCCCACTCTTGATGCATTTCCAGTTGTTTCCCCTCTTTCTTTGTAACTGTCATATAAATTCGAAAATGTATTTTTAAAAACTCCTTTTTTTATAATTTCATTTCTTTGAGTTTCTACCCCTTCATCATCTACAGATTTTGTTCCAATACCTTCTGGTGTGTGTGGATCATCTGTTAAACTAAATTCTTTTACAGATATATTTTCATCAATTTTATCTGAGAAACAACTTTTCTTTTCTGAAAACGTTCTGAAATTAAAATTATGTGATATTACAAATGCTAATAATTCCCCTACTGAATATGGTTCAAAAATAATTGAATAGTTGCCTGAATCAATTTTTTGTGGATTTATTGATTTTACACACATCTTTTTTGCATCATTACCTATTTGTTGTGATGAAAAATTTGATAATGTTCTACTACTTGTATGACCTATTCCTGACACTGGTGTGTTACCATATTCTGATTCTGCGTTAATGATTCCTGCAATGTATGTTGATTTATCTTCAAAGTCCAATCCATTGGAATTTCTCAGTTTAAAATTTTCTGAAACAATATTTAATGATCCTGTAATCGTAGTTATTTTATTACTTATTGCTGAATTTATCATGCTTTGTGCGATATCCATTGAAGTTGATCCTGATATGTTGTATAGTTTTTCATCAAATGTTCCTTTCAATTTTTTGTTGATTACTTTATCTGGTAATCCTTGCCAAAATTCTTTTGATTTGATATTTTTTATATTTTCAAAATTATTGTTGATGGATTTTATGATATTTTTTTTATCTGTTGTTTGAATTGATGTGATTTTTTTATCTTTTATTATTCTGATGCCGTAATTTTCATCAAAGTTTTGTTTGACTTCTACAATTTTTGAATCAGTAATGCGTATGGTTGTGATATTTTTTTTAACAAATACTATTTCACATTCATCTACTAATTTTTTTGAATGATTTAATACCTCATCTATTATTGACAATTAGTTCCTTCTTGGATTTTTATAATTGAATTTATTGATTTTAACTAATTCCATATATGATCCAAATTGTGAATCATCAGTGATTTTATCTAATTTATCTTCTATTTCATTTTCATCTTTGAATTCTTTTAAAATATTGTAATGTGTGTCCCTTTCTGCAGGCATTCTTTTTATTTCTCTTACCATTCTTCTAATTTCTTTTGGTCTGATCAATTGACCATGTTCTGAACCTGCTGACGTTGAAATACTTTCATTGATCAAAGTACCTCCAAAATCATTTGCTCCCCACATTAACAATAATTGAGACATCTTTTGTCCTTCTTTCACCCATGACATTTGTAAATTATTTATGGAATTATTCAACATAATTCTTGAAATTGCATGTGTGAGTAAAACATCATTTCCACTCCCTCCTTGTCTAATCCCTTCATGTAGCTGATGTTTATACATTGGAGCTTCTGAGTGGACAAAATTAAGTGGAACAAATTCTGTAAATCCATTTGTTTCTTTTTGAATATCTCTTAGTTTTACAATATGCTTTATTCTTTGTTCGATTGTTTCTAAATGTCCAAACATCATAGTAGATGTTGTATTGATGCCCATATTGTGAGCAGTTTTGATGACTCTTTCCCAATCTTTTACAGTAATCCTTCCTGGCGATATCATATCTCTTAATTTTTGATCAAGAATTTCAGCTGAAGTTCCAGGTAGTGTATCCACACCTGCCTCTTTCATTCTCTTTAGAAATTCCTCAATTGATATCTCTGATCTTGTCGCCCCGTACAGAATTTCTTCTGGTGAAAATCCATGAATGTGAATATTTGGTACTTGTTTTTTGATTTCTCTGCAAATATTTTCATACACATCTCCCTCCATGTCTGGTGGTAATCCTGCTTGAATACATACTTCAGTTGCGCCTACTTGATGTGCTTCTTTTGTTCTTCTAACAATTTCTTCAGTTGGTAGAAAATATCCTTCCTCTTCTCTAAAATCTCTACTAAATGCACAAAATCCACATTGTTTGATACACACATTTGTAAAATTGATATTTCTATTAACTACATACGTAACAATATCGCCTACTCTTCTTCGTCTGATTTCATCTGCAACTAATCCTATTAGATGAAAGTCTGCCCCATCAACATTGTATAATTCAATTCCTTCTTTTACTGAAATTTCTTTGTCTGATAACGCATTGTTTAGAATTTCTGATATTATGGGATCTGAATTTTTAAAAATTGATTCTAAATTAGTCATCTCCAATAATCCTCCTTTACCAACCCTTCCTCATTTTCAATCACTGATATCTTGTCTCTTAACTCTTTACTAACAAAAGAAAAAAATTCTGGATACACTGGAAATCTACATTTTAATTCAAACCCTGCTTTTTTTGAATTCTCTTCTACTTTGTTAATTTCTGGCCATACAAATTCAGGATTTACAAAGTCAGGTGTTAACGGTGATATCCCTCCCCAATCATTTATTCCTACAGATAAGAAACTCTGATACGATTTGGGGGATAGATTGGGTGGAATTTGTATGTTCATCTCAGGTATGATGATTCTTGATAATGCAACCACTGTTTTGAAAAAATGTTCATTTGCAGATGGAGAATTTTTCATGATTGTATCTGGTTTTGGTTGAAAATTCTGTAAAATTACTTCTTGAATATTCCCATATTTCTTATGCAATTGTTTTATTGCAAATATGGATTGGATTATTTCTTCTATTGTTTCTCCAATTCCTACAAGAATACCTGTGGTCATTGGAATTTTTAGTTTTCCTGAATTCTCTAAAACCTCTAATCTCTTTTTTGGTCTTTTACTTGCTGCTAAATAATGCGGCATCCCTTTTTCTGTTAATCTTTCACTGATATTTTCAAGCATGACTCCCATTGACACATTTGTTTTTTTCAACTCTTTCATTTCATCATAACTTAAATTTCCTGCATTAGTATGAGGGAATAATCCTAATTCTAATGCTAATTCTGATGCATGGATGAGATATTCTGAAGTTGAACTAAATCCATTTTCTTCTAACCATTTTTTGGCTTCTGGGTATTTTTTTTCTGGCTGTTCTCCTGTCACAAAAAGTGCCTCAACACATTTGTATTTTTTTGCAAGTTGTAATAATTCTGTAATTTGTTGTTTTGACATTAATGATAACTTTGCTTCTTCTGGCTCTGCTTTGTATGTGCAATACGAACAAGTATCTTTACAAAGATTAACAATATTGAAAAATGCCTTTTTTGAAAATGTGACTGTTTGTTTTTTGTACTTTTTTCTAAGATTTTGTGCTGTTGTAAATAGTTCTGTAGACTCCTTCAATGATTGCTGATAAATTTCCATTACATCTTGAAAAGAAATTACTTTATTTTCTAAAACATTGTTTAATCTCTCTGAGTTTAAAACAAGATTATTCAATAGAATGAATTTTTGAATAGCAGTATTTATGCTTGTATTGTACTAGTATCAATTTGGTCTTTCTTGAAGAACTATTGTGACATTAGTTGTCCTACCATCTCTTAAAATTTCTAACATCATTTCATCTCCTACTGATTTTGCTCTTTGTAGGTGAATCAAAATATCATCAATTTTTCTAACATCTATTCCATCTACTGCTAAGATAATGTCCCCACCTATTGCATACTGTACTCCGTTTTCTTCAATAATTTTTTCAGAACCTATCAATCCTGCATCAAAAGCTGGACTTCCATCTACCACTGTAATTATCAAAAATCCTATTGCGTCTTCAATTTGTAACACACCAGCTGTATCTGGATCAATATCTCTTCCTGAAATCCCGATCCATGGATGTTTGTATTCTCCATCCTTAATCAGATTGGGTATGATTTTGGCAATTGTCTGTGATGGAACTGCAAATCCTACACCTGTAAATTCTCCAGTTGTTGATTGAATTGCGGTGTTTATTCCTACAACTTCTCCACGCATGTTAAGTAGCGGCCCTCCAGAATTTCCAGGATTAATTGCTGCATCTGTTTGAATAATGTCTGGAATTGAATAACCTGCCCCTGATGGTAATAATCTTCCAACTTGACTAATAATTCCTGAACTCATTGAACCTGATAATCCAAATGGATTCCCAATCGCCGCAATTGACTCTCCTACTTTGAGATTTGATGAATCTCCGATGAATAGTGGATGTAATATTGTATTTTTTGTATCCACCTTGATTACTGCTGTATCTGTAAATTCATCTATTCCTATAATATCTGCGTTATATGATCTTCCATCCAAAAACGTAACTGTGATTTTTTTTGCATCTTTTACAACATGTGCATTTGTAATGATGTGTCCTTTTTTATCAAAAACAAAACCTGATCCTACTCCATTAACTCCTTCTTGTGATTCATTTCTTTGTACATTGATTCGTAAAACTCCTGGTTCTGATTTCTCAAAAATTTCAATTAACGATAATTTTGTTGAATATGTTGTTTTTTCAATTGTTTTTTGTTCTTCTTCTTTAACGATGATTTGTGTTTTATCTATCATTTCATTTTGTTTTATTGATTCAGGTGGTGCTACAAATAATACTACAATCATTACAACTGCAGCTGCACCTATCACACTTCCAACGGCTATTCCTGAATTATCCATGAGGTTTTTGTTTTAATTTTCTATCTAAAAGGATTCCTATACTTTGATTGAATCTTGACTGTGATCTTTCATTGAATACTTTCTTCCTCTCCAGGATATTGATGATGTACCCTTTGCTTCAATTAATCCACTCAAAAATCCTAAAACTACTGTTAGACTTCCTAATGGAGCAAACAATGCATATACTGTTTTTAATTTCAATCCCATTTTGACCTCAACTATGGATCCTGTGTAAATTAGAGCCGAAGATATTGCTGCTGTAACACATACTATTTTTGCAGATATGTCTTCAGATGGTGATAAAACTGATGTTGCAAGAACTGGAAATGGAATAAATAGTAAAAATAATACTGCAAAGAAAATCCCCACAGCAATTTTTCCATTTTGAAGGTAGAGTGGAACCATCAATCTTTTTAATGCATTCCATAATGTTCCTTTATCTCGTGCCCAAACTGCATCAATAAGATGCTCTCCTCTTACCATTTTCATTTTGTAACCTAATTCTTTTACTTTTTTTCCTAATGCTCCATCTTCAATGATTTCATGTTTGACTCCTTCATGCATTCCTACTTTTTCATAAGTTTCTTTTTTCATTATGAAAAAACTCCCAAAAAAGTATCCTGTTTTTTTTGCAGGATTGTTTACATTTAGTGCTGAAAATCTTGTATGCAAAAATGTGGAAATCATTGGAAGTGTAATGTTTGTCCAAAAATCAAGTGTGATCATTCTTGGAATTGCAGATAACGCATCTAACTCAAATGAAATTAAATGCGAAACTGCAAGTGAAATAACTTTTTTAGAATGTTTTGTATCTGCATCTGTGAATAGTAATATTTCTCCTGTTGCTTTATGATATCCTTCCATACATGCCCAATTTTTCCCCATCCATCCATCTGGTTTTGGTCTGGCAGTAACTGGGATTATTTTAGAATTTCTTTCTGCATATTTTGAAATTATTTCTCCCGTTGAATCCTCTGATGAATCATCAATAACAATAATTTCATAATTTTTGTAATCTTGATCAATTAATGAATCTAAACATTTGTTGATGAATTCTTCTTCATTTCTTGCTGGAAGAATAATTGAAACTTTGGGAGTTACTTTTGATTTATTTTCAAACTTGTCTAAATACGGTGTTAGTCTAAATGAATCGCTCATTGATTTTATGAGAAAAATCCATGCTCCACAAATCCCTATCAGTATAATTGTTAGTGAGTAATTAAAAACCTGAAAAAATAATTCCATAAACCTATCGCTCAATCTCTTTTTTGATGCTCTGTATTGCTTGTTCTGTTCCGCTTTTGATGTGTTTTTTGATTATACCTGTAAACATTCCCATCATTCCTGTCATCTTAATATCCCATTTTACCTTAAGAATTGTTTTTTCTTTTGATGAATTTAACATGATAATTTTTTCACCATTTATGATACCTTTGGTGAATTTTGCAATTATTTTCTTTTTAGGTTCTAGTGTAACTTGTTGTAAGCATTTTTGATCTCTGAATGCAATTGTTATTTCTCTGTTGATTTGATTTCCTACTTTTGATATGTTTCTGACTTGTTTTGTTCCTTTCCAAAATTTTGGCTCACTATCCATATCTGAAACTATTTCCCAAACTTTGTCAATAGTTGCATTGATTTCAATTTCAACATCAATTGTGGCCATGCCTTGTTAATTCCGATTTTCGCATTAAATATATTAGATTCCTCACCAGTCATTAGTAGACTGTGATCGGCATATGCCTAAAATCCAGAACATTAACTCCAGTTCTAATGGCGTCTGCCATTCTTCGGTCACAGTCAATTAAAATTTAAAAGAACACCTTATCTATTATCCATCATAATGGCAAAAATTGGAACTTTTGATGGAAGTGGTTTTTGGAAAAATGCATATGCACATCAACGTGGAAAATTATTAAAGAAAGTTGATGTACCTGAAGACCAAATAATTATTCTTGTAAATAAAAAATATGTTGAATTACCTGCTGCTCTAAAATATGAAATTGAAACAAGTGGTATAGATAAAAAAGATTTGCAATAAATTCGAAATTCATTTTAAACCGGAGATTTAGTATTTTTTTATGTCAAGTGTGTCTTATGATGATTTTGCAAAATTAGACATTCGAGTTGCAAAAATTATTGCAACTGAATCTATAGAAGGCAAATCCAGAATCATTAAAGGTAAAATAGATTTGGGTAATGATGACCAACGTGATGTTATAATCGGTGGTGCACAATACTTTCAACCTGAAGATATTGTTGGAAAAACAGTAATTGTTTTGGCAAATCTTGAATCAAAAAAAATGGCAGGAGTTGAATCAAATGCAATGTTATTAGCTGCTGATGTGGATGACAAACCATTTTGGTTAACTGTTGATGAAGACATTCCTTTAGGAAGTCCTATCAAATAATTTTTTTAAAATATTCTTAATTTTATTTAATCATAAATCATTAAATCTTTTTCTTCTAACAATGCATGTAAATTATTCACTGAACGATAAACATCTTTTTCCTGCTTCCCTCCAGTACAAACAAGCTTTCCTGATGAAAATAATAGAATTACAGTTTTTGGATCTACCATCCTGTGAATTAATCCTGGAAATTGTTCTGGTTCATACATGCTTCTAGGTAATGTTCTTGCTGCTTGCTCTAGATGGATTTTTCCACCTAAGTTGATTGATGCTACCATATTTTGAATTGTCACTGTTGCATCTTTTTTGACTTTGATACCTCCTTTTCGAAGTAATTGAACAACTGTTTTTACAGCTTTTCGTGCCATGTCTTCGGATTTTGAACCTGTACACACCATTTTACCTGAAGTGAAAATCAATGTTGCAGTTTTTGGTGTTTTTAATCTGAATACTAATCCTGGAAATTGATCAGGGTGGTATTCTACATCTGGAAATTTTCTTGTAATGTCATTTAGATCCATTTTTTGGTCTACGTCTGCAGATGCTACAACATTTTCTATACTTACAATGGGTTTTGTTTCAGGCATGTCTTGGCTTTTTGTATTTAGACTATAATAAAAGGACTCACTGTGTTTTTAGTTCTATTACATGTTTTTAGAATGATTTGATTAATTTTGATCTTTGGACGAATGATTTAATTTGGATCTGAGTGATTTTATTTTTATTGGATTTTTCAAATTTTGATTTTGATCAATTGTTTGCAATGAATGATGATTCAAATCCTATCATGATGTTGGTTTGGATTTTACCCATTATTCTTTTTGTATTTTATGGACAAAGAATTCAACTTTATGTTACATCTGGAGAAATAAAAAAAGCAATCAAAAAATTAGATTCTTTTAGAGAAGAATCTAGAGATGAACTAATTGATTATGTTAAAAAAAATACGATACCTGAAAATGATCCAACTGTAAAACTTGATAGATTTTTAGATTATTTTACCATAATGCCTGTTGATATGGATCCTAATGGAATTGTTGATAAGGTTAGACATACCGTTAGGGCTCGAGAAGATTATACTCGAGAACATATCAGAACACTTTCTCCACAAATTAGTGATTTTGAATTGACTAAAGTTCAAACTTTATTGGAAATTGCATCATCATTACAAATGATTTTCAAAATAGTAAATCACATGTTCTTAACTGCAAAAAAACAAAATAATTACCCCTTAATTTTACCTCTACAAATGATTCTTCCATTTATTATGGAACAAGCAGAAGCAATGAATGAAGCAATTCCTGCATTCAAATCTGGACAACCTGTAGGTGACGGCATAGGTCCTATGATTGTTGGAAAAATGATGTTAAACTGTGAAAAAGAAACTATTTCTTTTCAAACCATACTTGCAAAAACTGATTTTGAAGACAGACACTTGTTTCTTCTAAAAGCTGAAGGTCCTGGCTCTACTGTAGGTCGACCAGCTGATGCTTTGGAAAAAATTACCGCTGAAAATTCTATTGATACAATTATTATGATTGATGCTGCTTTGAAGATGGAAGGTGAAGATTCTGCATCTGTAGCTCAAGGTTTTGGTGCAGCTATTGGTGGTATTGGAACTGAGCGATTTCAAATTGAGGCAGTTGCAACTACAAAAAATATTCCTATCTTTTCTATTGTTGTAAAACAATCAGTTAAAGAGGCAATAACTTTGATGACCAAAGATATTGCAGACAAGGCAGATGAAACTCGTTTACAAGTTTATGAAATGATTAAAGATAATACCAAACAGGGTCAATCTGTAGTAATTATTGGTGTGGGTAATACTGTTGGAGTCCCTCAATGATATTTTCAAATATTTTCTCAAAGAAAAAAATCACAATTGCATACACTGTGGTAGTTTGCTCAAAATGCAATATGCAAAGAAAAAGAAAATTTACTATAGGTGATGTATTGTTTTCTGAATCATCAAAATGCTCATCATGTGATGGTATTTCTGTAATTGAGAAGATCTTTGGTGAAACCTTTGAGCAGTAATTCTTGTTTTACTCTGTTCTGAATTTTACATTACATGATGGGCAAAACCATGTGATTGACTCTCCATGCTCTTTGAACATAATGCCTTGACATTTTGGACATGGTCTAATTTCTTCACTCAAAATTTTACCTCAAAATTTATTGTGCTTTTGTAGTGACTGTTACACCTGTTTCATTTGGAATAAATGTATGCTCAGCTTGTGCTACTCTTTGCTCATTTACCTCAATTAGTACTGGATATGCTTGTACTGCTTTTTTCTTTACTAAAATATTTAGTAATTCTCTTGCTTCTTTTTCTTCCCATTCTTTTGTAATCCATCTTAGTGCAAATGGTAACATGTTGAAATTTTTCCAAATAAAATCAAGTAATTTATCTGCATCCTCATTTTTTGTTTTTTTTCTAGAGTTGATTGCAAAAATATTTTTTATTTGTCCATTTCTGACAAATCCGCCACCTTCTTTTGTTGTCACAAATGGCTCACATGCATATGCTGAATTATCTGATACTGAAAATCCCCCAATTGACCAAATATTTGGAATTGATTTTCCTGCATGAATTGTATATTGATCTAAAGAATGACCACTTAGATTTGCAATTGGTTTAAACCCTAACTGTTTGATTGTATTTTCAATGGTACGACCAATGTCACTAGCTTTGACTCCTGTTTTTATCATTGACATTGCATTTGATAATCCTTCTTCTGCTGCTTGAACTAAACCATCAAACTGAACATCATAACAAACAGTTACAGCAGTATCTGCAATGTATCCATTAATTTGTGCACCAAGATCAATTTTTACTAAATCTGTATCTTTGATTGTGATTGGATCATTTGGTTCTGCAGTGTAATGGGCCGCAATTTCATTAATACTTGCATTTACTGGAAACGCACATTTTGCTCCACGTTTTTTAATTTCACTTTCTACTTGTTCACAAATTTCATAAACTGATTTTCCAATCCAGTCTTTGCCTCTTACCATCTCTCTTACTTCTGCTGCAATTTTTCCAGCTTTGAGATAGTCTTCTGTTTGCACGATTTTGATTTTTTGAGTGCCTTTAAAATGATTATCTGTGAAGCTTAAATTGGGCGATTCTTGTGTTTAACTGGGATTGTGGTCTAGCTTGGTATGATTCTGCGTTTGGGACGCAGAGGTCGGGAATTCAAATTTCCCCAATCCCACCATTATCTTATTATCAAATTAGTTTCTCTAATTATTGCCGAGCAATGAGGACGAGTTAGAGTAATGACTTTGATATGAAGTAAACTAAACATTCTGAGCTCCGGCATGTTTTTATGAATAATTTTATGTTTAGAGCATATTGAAATTTGAAAAGCGTGATATCTTACTTATTTCTGGTCTGATTCTTTTCATGATTGGTTTAATACCTTTCATGTCTCCTGCATATGCTGCAATTATTGTAATTTTGATGTATTTTGGAATCAAAATCTATGTTGGAAAGAGAACTCAATCAATATTGAGAGACACTGGTGATGGGATTTGTATGGAATGTGGATCTAAAGTAGTTGAAAAAAAATGCCCAAATTGTGATGATTCTCAAGAATAATTTCTGTGCCCCTTAAATTTGAAAAATTTGTCTAGTTTTTGATGATTTTAAGATATATGACTTTAACCTATAGTTTATCATTAAATAACATACTTTGATAATTTACAATACTTTTCTTAAATTCCATTTCCTTCTTGGATAAAAAACAATGCAGAGTGGTGGTCTGATGGAGTACTTGATGATGATACATTTCTTAATGGTGTTGAATGTTTAGTGGAGCATGGAATAATTTCAGTTAATTAGATTTTTTCTCAAAGTATGATTCCTACGACTCTTCTAAATACTAAAAAAACACAAAATATGTGTGAAAATGGTCTCAAAACTCATATTTTCTAGGTCAACTTTAACAACTAGCTCAACTTTTTCTCTATTTCATTCTAAAATGAGTCTATTTGCCAAAAATAGTGAGAATAAATGAATTTGAAATCTGTTGTTCTATTTTCCACCTTGTTATTATTGGGGATGACAGTTCCTGTATTTGCTCAATCTGATTCAGAATCTGTATTTGTAACTGTTTCATCTGATAAGACATCTTATTTGTTTGATGAAGTTGCAGTGATTCAGGGTTCTGTGTCTGAAGAAGTTTTTATTATGAAACCTACATTCATTCCTGAAAAAATACTCATTAACATATCTGGAAATTCATTTGAAAAAGCCATCACTTTATATCCTGATTCAAATTTACGTTTTAAAATCACACAAAACCTTCAACAAGTTTTAGGAATTACTGGTGGTGAGTATGTTGTGTCTGTTGCTTATGGTGATGTTGTTTCCCAAACAATTTTTTCGGTTGGAAGTAAAATAATTCAAAACGAAATTGAAAATGAA
>Ga0233428_1001170_pt1 | contig 29236 bp, 27 predicted proteins | sample SI_118_April2016_4_FD_179890 | JGI IMG/M metagenome (GOLD analysis project Ga0233428, IMG submission 179890) | Seawater microbial communities from Saanich Inlet, British Columbia, Canada - SI_118_April2016_120_MG | ecosystem: Environmental > Aquatic > Marine > Inlet | place: Canada: British... | reverse complement strand
TCTCTTCGAGGAGGTGGTGCTAAGCATATCCTGAGCGTATATGGGATCAGTGGTGCTGGGGGCTAGTGGGTAGGATGGGACGTAACACCCGCTCAGTACTCTCGGATAACTACAGCACAAAAACAGATAAAGAACAATATGCCTGATTTAATTGATTAAACCGTACCACGGGCAACGTGCTGCTGAATCTGTCCCTGGTTGAGGGCCTGCAAAACCTTCTCCCTTGGGCCGTCCCCCGCGATTTTCCCCCGATCGAGGATGATCAGGCGGTCTGCCAGTGAGAGCAGGGAGCTGCGGTGGGTGACCAGAATCAGCGTGCGTCCCTTGAGAAAAGGGGTGAAGCGCTCTTTCCAGCTATGTTCAGCGCTATTGTCCATTGAGCTGGTGGGCTCATCCAGCAGCACAATGGCTGGTTTCATCAATAGTGCACGAGCCATTGCAACCGCCTGACGCTGCCCTCCGGAGAGCCCCTCGCCACGTTCCCCAATATCCATGTCATACCCCTTGGGGTGCTGTCTGGCAAAGGTATCAACCCCAGCCAATACCGCTGCACTCAACAGCTCCTCATCACTTGCCTGAGGGTTTCCCAGCTTGACGTTATCCCGTAGCGTGCCTCTGAATAGCACAATATCCTGTGAAACATAACCGATCGCACGTCGTAGCTGGGCGGGATCGAGTTGATTCAGGTGGGTATGGTCGACCAGAATGCTCCCCTCCTGAGGCTGGTAGAGTCCCAGCAGAAGCTTTTGCAGGGTACTTTTCCCTGAGCCAATGCGTCCAATAATCGCAACCCGTTCGCCGGGCTGGATCGTGAAGTTGAGGTTGTGTAGGGCATTCTCCTCCTGGTTAGGGTACTGGAAACTGACCTGACGGAGTTCGATGGCCCCCTGAATGGGGGGGCGGTGGAGAAAGTGGGTTGTCGCGGGGCGTTCAACCGGTTTCTGCATCAACCCATGCAGGGCACGTAGTGCAACCATCGACTGGCGATAGCGGATCAATAGCGCGGCAATACCGGCGAGTGGAGCCAGGGCCCGCCCGGTCAGGATGGTGCAGGCGATCAGTGCACCAACGCTCATCTCTCCGGCAGAGATCTGATGTACACCAAAAACCACAATCGCAATGGTGGTGGCCTGGTGGGTAAAGGTGGTGAAGTTGATCGCAAGGGTAGACCAGAGCTTGCTCTTCATGCCGGATTTGGCCAGCTTCTCTACATAGTGCTCCCACTTCTGCTGCATCACCCCCTCCGCATTCTCACTCTTGATGGTTTCGGCCCCAGAGATGGCCTCAACCAGAATGGCATGTTTCTGGGTGGCCTCCTTGAAGGTCTCGCTGACGGCGCGATGGAGGGGAACCTGCAGGATCAGTGCAGAGAGAATCACCACCGGAATCGCAACCATGGGGATCCAGACGATGGGCCCCCCAATCATCCAGATGACAGCGAGGAAGATTGCCAGGAAGGGGAGGTCAATCAGGGTGGTTAGTGAGGCGGAGGTGAAAAAATCCCGCAACCCCTCAAATTCACGCATATGGTTGGCAACTGCGCCAGAGGCCGGGTCACGAGCCTCCATTCGGGTGCCCATAAGCTGCTCAAAGATGGTGGCAGAGAGCGCCAGATCGGCCCGTTTTCCGGCAACATCGATAAAATAGGCGCGCAGCGTGCGCAACAGAAAATCAAAACCGGCTACCAGCAGCGCGCCAATGGCCAATACCCAGAGTGTCTCCATTGCATTGTTGGGGACCACCCGATCATAAACATTCATCACAAAGAGGGGGCTGGCCAGAGTAAAAATATTGACCATAAAGGAGGCAAAGATGCTCTCACTGTAGATGGGCCACCCCTTGAGAATGGTTTTCCAGAACCAGAAATGGCTCTGCGAGGGGGCAGCGGCCGGTATGGCTCCCTTAATAAGTAATATTTGACCATTGTGTAGCTGACTCAGTTTATTGAGTTCGAGCTGCTGAGGATTGCCCTCCGTATCTAGTGCGGTAACACGCTTCCCCTCAATGTTGGTGACCACAACCGCCTGCTGTTTCGCCAGAAATAGCAGGGCGGGGAGTTGTGTTGAGGAGAGTTTGCCCAGTGAGAGGTCCTCAATATCGGCATTTATTCCGGCCCGCTGCAGTGCGCGTAGCGCCAGTGCCGGGGTTAGTTTTCCCTGTTTGAGCGGAATTCCTGCCAGCAGAGTCTCTGCTGGCAGTGGGAAACCGTGCTGTTTGCTGAGCTGCAGAAGAGGTGCAAGAAGTGGATCAGACATTTTTGTAACCAAAATGGAGAGAGTTCAGTACTATATACACTTTATTTTTTCAAAAAACCATCAGTACCCATCAATCCTGGATTGTTGGAGTGCAGGAAGGCCAACCTTTTACGAATTTATATGACACAGCATACCCCCTTATTTGTTGCCTTTGCCGTTGCCCTCTCCGCAGTCGTGGGGGGAGCACTCTTTTTTGATAGTGATGTTGAGCCACAGCCTCCGGTTACCCCGGAAGAGCCTGCACCACAACAGAGCCGTGACCCCTTTGTTCAGGAGTATCAGGCGCTTGAACAGCTGCTGGAGGAGACACGGGCACAGCGAGCCGTGAGGACAAAACAGCAGGCAGAGGCAGCGGTTGCTACTGCCGTGCAGCCCACTGTTGAGGAGGCGCCCGCAACGATACAACCGGTTGAGCCGCCAGAGGAGCTGGAGGAGACGCAGGTTATTGAGGCAGCGCTGCCCAAGCCTGAGAGTAGCCCACAGCCTGAGAGTAATCCGCAGAGGGTGGAGGTTGTCGCCGAGGCGACAACCGTGGCCGATCAACCCCCCAGGGTGGCTCCGCAAAAGGTGGAGCCACCGGTTCCAACAGAAAAGCCGAAGGTGGCTCTGTTGAAAAAGGTTGAATCTCCATTGAAAATAGCCTCAATACCACCGCAGCCGGTAAAGGCCAAGAAACAGAAGAGCCAGAAGAGCAAGAAGAGCACGAGGGGTATACAGCCTATGACTAAGGGTAACCATGTCCAGGTTGGAGCCTTCACCGATAAGAAACGTGCCCTATCGATTGCAAAAGATCTGGCTGAGTCAAACTTTAAGCTGAAGGTGATATCGGTAAAGCATGGCGGGCGAGAGTTCTATCTGTTGCGTGATTACAGTGCAACGACCCAAAAAGAGGCCCTCAGGCTGAAGAAGATCTATGATGAGTGGCTCAATGTCGATAGCCTGGTGCGTTACTAAAGTAGAGGTTTGGTGTTGACCGATTATGTGTGGTATTTGCGGTGAACTGAGGTTTGATGGGGCAGTACCGGATCCTGCAGTGGTGGGGAAGATGTTGCAGGTACTGCGTCCTCGTGGACCGGATGACGAGGGTGTCTGGCGTCAGGGGCCGCTGTTGCTGGGGCACCGTCGGCTCTCTATTCTGGACCTCTCTGAGCGAGGGCATCAACCGATGGTTGATAGCGCGAATGCGCTTGCGGTTGTCTTTAACGGTACTCTCTACAACTATAAAGCACTGCGAGAGACGCTGAGAGCGAAAGGGTACCGTTTTCACTCCAGTGGAGATACCGAGGTCATTTTGAGTGCTTATGATGCCTGGGGAGAGGCCTGTGTCGACCGTTTCTCCGGTATGTTTGCCTTTGTACTCTGGGATGGGAATAGGGGGCAGTTGCATCTGGTACGGGATCGGATGGGAATCAAGCCGCTCTACTGGACAGCGGATGGAAACCGCCTGTTATTTGCCTCTACCCTCCCCGCACTGTTGGCGGCCGACGGGGTGGATCATGCCTTTGACCCTGTGGCACTACACCATCACTTCACCCTTCACGGTGTGGTTCCTGCGCCCCGAACCCTGTTTCGTGCGATCCGCAAGATGGAGCCGGCCCACTGGTTGAGTGTTGATCTCAAGGGCTCAATGGAGTCGTCCCGTTACTGGTCACTACAGGCAACCCGACCGAAAACAGCGAATGGAGCGGCGAGGAGTGAATGGGAGTGGGCCGAGCTTATTCGTGACGCCCTGATGTCGGCGGTAGAGCGGAGACGTGCCGCCTCTGATGTTCCGGTTGGGGTGCTACTCTCGGGAGGGCTGGACTCCAGTCTGTTGGTAGGGATGTTAGCCGAGGCGGGTCATCAGGATATTCGCACCTTCTCTATCGGCTTTGAGGACTCTCCGGAGGAGCGTGGCAGTGAGTTTGAATACTCCGATGCGGTAGTGAGACAGTTCCAGACCCGGCACCGGAAAATTGTGATCCCTAATGATCAGGCTCTACCCCGCCTGACGGAGGCAGTCGATGCAATGTCTGAGCCGATGTTCGGGCAGGATGCGATCGGCTTCTACCTGCTGGCGGAGCAGGTCTCAAAAGAGGTGAGTGTGGTGCTGAGTGGACAGGGGGCAGATGAGCTCTTTGGTGGTTATTTCTGGTATTCACAGATGGCGCAGGCCTCTGGAACAGCACTAGAGCGCTTTCGGCAACACTACTTTGACCGTGATCATGCGGAGATGATGCAGCTGCTCACGGCGGCGTATCGGGGAGAGGATCATAGCGGGCAGTTAATGCGTGGGCTGCTGGAGGCACCGGCTGCGGATCAGTTTCTCGACCAGGTACTGCGGGCAGATGTCACCACCCTGGTTGTGGATGACCCGGTGAAGCGGGTGGATAATATGACCATGGCCTGGGGGCTGGAGGCACGAGTCCCCTTTCTGGATCATCATCTGGTGGAGCTGGCGGCACAGATGCCGCCGGAGATGAAATTAGCTCGTCAGGGAAAAGGGCCATTGAAGTTGATCTCTCGTGGACTGCTGCCTGATTCGGTGATTGATCGCCCCAAGGGCTATTTTCCCATGCCTGCCCTTAAATATGTTCGTGGAGAGTTTCTGGAGTTTATGCAGGATGTCCTGAATTCACAGGCATGTCGTGAACGGGGGCTCTACCAACGCAGTTACATTAATAAACTGCTCTCCAATCCAACCGCAGAGGAGAGTTTTACCCGAATCCGGGGGAGTAAATTATGGCAGTTGGCACTGACCGAGCAGTGGTTGCAGCGCCATCTTGAGTGATAAAATGGTGTAGGGTACCTCTAAAAATTACTATTTTTAGAGGTACCCTGTAATCGCTTGCTGAGTTTATGGTAGTATCCTCTGCCACTAATTTTGGGTTTGGTGAGTATCAGATAGCCTCTGAGGGGTTGGCTGAGTTCATCGTTGTCTATTTCTTGGAGAAACTGTATGAGTACAGAGACTGTAGATTTGGGTAAACGCCGTTTCCTGACGGCGGCAACCTCTGCAGTGAGCGCAGTTGGGGCGGCTTTTGTGGCGGTACCCTTCGTGAAGTCAATGAATCCTAGTGCAAGAGCACAGGCAGCGGGCGCTCCAGTTGAGGCGGATATTAGCAAAATGGCACCGGGGCAGATGTTGACGGTGGAGTGGCGTGGTAAACCTGTCTGGATTGTGCGTCGTACCCAGGAGACACTGGATACCCTGAAGACACTGGACGGCATATTGAGTGACCCGACATCGGCTGAGTCGGATCAGCCAGAGTACTGCAAGAATGCCTCTCGGGCGATCAAGCCGGAGTACCTGATTACTGTCGGAATCTGTACCCATTTGGGCTGCTCTCCAACTTTCCGCCCTGAGATGGCTCCTGCCGATCTCGGCCCTGACTGGAAGGGGGGGTTCTTCTGCCCCTGCCACGGCTCACGTTTTGATCTCGCGGGTCGTGTCTATCAAGGGGTTCCTGCCCCTCTGAATCTGGTCATTCCTTCACACAGCTACATCAGTGATACCCGTATCATGGTGGGCGTTGATCAAGGAGCAGCATAATGGGTCTGAGAGAGACAGAAGCGACAGGTGTGGTCGGTTGGTTTGACCAGCGTTTTCCACTCCTGAAGGTATGGAATGAGCATCTGGCGCAGTATTACGCGCCGAAGAACTTTAATTTCTGGTACTTCTTTGGTTCACTGGCAATGATGGTGCTGGTGATTCAGATTTTGACGGGTATCTTCCTCACCATGAACTACAAGCCTGATGCAGAGCTCGCCTTTGCCTCGGTGGAGTATATTATGCGTGATGTCGAGTGGGGGTGGTTGATTCGCTATATGCACTCCACCGGCGCCTCGGCATTTTTCGTGGTGATCTATCTCCATATGTTTCGTGGGCTGATGTATGGCTCCTACCGAAAACCTCGCGAGTTGATCTGGGTATTCGGTATGGTGCTCTATCTGGCGCTGATGGCAGAGGCATTTATGGGGTACCTGCTTCCCTGGGGACAGATGTCCTACTGGGGAGCGCAGGTGATCATCTCCCTGTTTGGTGCTGTACCTTATGTGGGGGAAGAGATTGCACTATGGATTCGTGGTGACTTCGTTATTGCGGATGCCACCCTGAACCGTTTCTTTGCCTTTCATGTGATTGCGGTGCCTCTGGTGCTGGTGATGCTGGTCTTCCTCCATATTGTTGCCCTTCACGCAGTGGGTTCGAACAACCCTGAGGGGATTGAGATCAAGGAGGGGCCAAAGGGAAATCGCTGGAGTGCTACAGCCCCGGCAGATGGTATCCCATTCCACCCCTACTATTCGGTGAAAGATATTGTCGGTGTGGTGGTCTTCCTGATGATCTTCTCGGTGATCATGTTCTTTATGCCGGAGATGGGCGGGTGGTTCCTGGAGAAGGACAACTTTGTCCCTGCTGATCCGCTTAAAACTCCAGAACATATTGTGCCACTCTGGTACTTTACGGCCTTCTACGCCATTCTCCGTGCGGTGCCTGATAAGTTCCTCGGCGTGGTTGCGATGTTTGGTGCGATCATCATGCTCTTTATCCTGCCCTGGCTGGATCGGAGCGCGGTGAAATCGATCAAATACAAGGGGATGATCTCCAAGATTGCACTGGGACTTTTTGTGGTCACCTTTGTGGCGCTCTCCTGGCTGGGAACACAGCCCGCAACCCCTACAGCGACGATGTTTGCACGGATCTTCTCGGTCCTCTACTTCGCCTTCTTCCTGTTGATGCCTTTCTACTCGAAGATGGACAAGACCAAACCTGTTCCTGAGCGTCTGCCAGAGCATTAAGGACAAGGAGAATAATCGATGAATATGATGATGAAAAAGTTGAGCTCAAAGTTGAGTATATTGCTGTTTCTCCTCCTGCCAACATTTGCCTTGGCAAGTGGTGGTGGTGTGCATCTGGACAGTGCACCGATAGACCTCTCTGATAAAGAGTCCCTGAAAAATGGTGCCAAAATCTTTATGAACTACTGCCTGAGCTGCCACTCAGCCCGGTTTATGCGTTATAAGAGGATGGCGGATGATCTTGGAATGGAGGAGAGTGAGGTATTGGAGAACCTGGTATTCACCGGGGCCAAGATCCATGACACCATGGAAATTGCAATGCCAGCCGATCAGGCCACGCAGTGGTTCGGTACGGCACCTCCTGATTTGAGTGTGATCTCCCGTGCACGTGGCGTAGATTGGCTCTACACCTATCTGCGTGGCTTTTATGTCGACGAGTCTCGCCCTATGGGGGTGAACAATATTGTCTTCAAGGATGTTGGTATGCCTCATGTGCTGGAGGGGTTGCAGGGTAAGCAATACCTGAAGGAAGAGAAGGTCAATATGGCTTATGGTGGTGAGAAGACCATGGAGAGCTTGGTGGTCGATGGTTCCGGTTCAATGACGCCTGCTGAGTATGACAAGGCCGTGACTGATCTGGTCAACTTCCTCGCCTATGTGGGCGAGCCGATTAAAGCCTACCGCCTGACGCTGGGCTGGTATGTGCTAGGTTTTCTGCTGATTCTTTTGATTCCTGCATATCGGCTGAAAAAAGAGTACTGGAAAGACGTCCACTAAACGGACCACACTACTTTCGATAAACCCTGAACCTATACGAGGGGGGCTGTCCGAGGATAGCGAGCCTTCTGGGGGCAGGGTTTTTCTCTTTTACGTAAACAAGGAATAGCAATGACCATTGCGAATAGACGATCTGTCATGGTTCTGTTTTCAGGACCACTAGACCATTTTAGCCATCGTGTCAGAATTGTGATGGCCGAGAAAGGGATTCTTCATGAGATAGAGAGCGTAGATCTCTCTGATCCTCAACCAGAGTTTATTGAATTAAGCCCCTATCAAAAACTGCCTACGGTTGCTGATCGCGACCTGACGCTGTTTGGCTCTCAGGTCATCATGGAGTATCTTGATGAGCGTTTTCCCCACCCGCCATTGATGCCGGTTGACCCGGTGGCGCGTGCCAATGTACGTCAAATGATTGCAAGAATTGATCTTGACTGGTCAAAGCGTATGGAGGAGATCGAGCAGGGGAGTGACAAAGTGGCCAACCAGGCAAGGGCAGCGCTGAGTGAGGGTATCACCATGCTGGCCCCTCTGTTTGCGCAGCAACCCTACTTCATGAGTGAGGAGTTCTCACTGGTGGACTGTAGTTTAGCTCCGATTTTATGGCGTCTCAAATCTCTGAATGTCCGCTTGCCCACAATCGCCGATGGGGTCACTGCGTATGCCGAACGGATATTTGAGCGGGACTCTTTTCTCGATAGTCTGACGGAAGAGGAGCGCGAACTGGATGAGTGAGCAGTCGGATAACAGCGACGGTGGGATGAGTTCAAGCCGTCCCTATATGATTCGAGCGATTCATGCCTGGATCAGTGATAATGGACTGACCCCCTATATCGTGGTGGATGCCAACCACCCCATGACAACGGTTCCCACATCCCATATCAACGATGGAAAAATTGTGTTGAACTGTGGCTATGATGCGGTATCTGGCCTCTCGATTGAGAATGACTGGATCAGCTTCGGTGCCCGTTTTTCTGGTGTCTCAGAGACCCTCTCTTTTCCACCAGAGGCAGTCAGTGCGCTCTATGCGCGTGAAAATGGTCAGGGGATGATCTTTCCGGAAGAGGAAAACAGAGAGGACTCCTCTCAATCGTTACAGTCAGAATCTCCGCTCTCTGATACGGGTAGTGAGGGTGCTGAAGCGGACACTGCGCAAGCAAAAGAGTCCGCAGGAAAAAACAAGCCTACCCTGAAGCTGGTGAAGTAAAGCCATAGTCCCATACCTGAGTTTTCATGAATCTGGAACCCCTGGTTGAGTGTGACAACTGGGGATTCTAGGTTTAAGAGGTGGGTTCAAATTTATATCCCACGCCATATACTGAATAGATTAGCTCATCATCCCCATGCTGCTCAGCAATTTTCTTACGCAGATTTTTTACATGGCTATCGACCGTCCGGTCGGTCACGATACGGTTATCCTCATAGAGGTTCTCCATCAATTGCGTGCGCGAGAAAATTCTGCCCGGTTGGCTTACCAGTGTCGTCAAAAGGCGAAACTCAATGGGCGTTAACTCAAGCGCCTTGCCTGCCACGGTTGCCAACATCCGCTCAGGTTCAAGCTGGATGATCTGATGCTCAACTATGGAAAGGTGCTGGCTGGATAGGGTGCGGAATAACGCCTTGATTCTGGCCATCACCTCACGTGGGCTGAAGGGTTTACAGATGTAGTCATTGGCACCGATCTCTAACCCCAAAATACGGTCGATCTCCTCCACTCGTGCGGTCACCATAATGATTGGAACCTGAGTGAAAGTGCGAAGTGCACGACAGATCTCTATACCATCCTTGCCGGGAAGCATCAGGTCCAGCAGAATCAGATCGGGCTGTTGTTGACATACCCACTCCACCACCTCATCTCCGTGGGCAATCCAGTGACTCTGGTAGCCACTATTATTGAGGTAATCTTGTAATAGTTGAGCGATTTTCTCCTCGTCCTCAACCACCAAAATCTGTTTCTCTGTCATCGAATTACTTCTCCAGTGGAAATTTTAGGGTGACCCAGACCCCACCTAATGATGAGGGTTGTGCAGAGAGTGTTGCACCGTGCCCTTCGGCAATACTGCGTGCAATGGAGAGGCCCAGGCCCGACCCACCATGTGCACGGTTGCGTGACCCCTCTACTCGATAGAGACGCTCAAAGAGGCGTCCGATCTGATCCTCTTTCACCCCGGGTGGGGAGTCCTCGATGTGGAATTGCCAGCAATGATCTCTGCTCTCACACCACACTTTTACCTCACCCCCCTCATCGGTATAGCGCTGACTATTCTCCATCAGGTTGGTAAAAAGCTGAGTCAGACGCTGAGCGTCTGCAAACAGGCGTGGCGGTTCATCATCACACGTCATGGTCAGTAGCAGCTGCTTCTGTTGTAGGGAGTGTTCAAATCCTGCAGTAACCCCCTTGAGCAGCGCTACAGGCTCAATCCACCCCTTCTCATAACTCAGTGACCCTTGATCTGACAAGGAGAGCTGGTAGAGGTCATCTACCAGACGCTTGAGCTGTTTTACCTCCCGCGACAGTGACTGCACCGAATCCCGGTTGATCGGGCGTACACCATCCTCCAGCGCCTCTAACTCTCCCCGAAGCACGGTCAGTGGGGTGCGCAACTCATGCGAGATATCTGCGATCCAGCGACGACGTGCGGACTGATTCTGCTCCAGCACCTCAGCAAGGTGGTTCAGGTCTGCGGCCAGTTCACAAAATTCATCCTGGCCATTGATCCGTACACGACTCTCAAATTTACCTTCAGTCAGCTGGCGCGCTATCTCTGCCAGTTTGGTAATGGGGCGGTTGAACAGACGCGCCAGCAGCAGTGCTGCCACAATTGCAACCAGCAGAGAAATTACCGCTGTTATCAGCAGATTCTCCATCTGCTGATGGGCAAAACGGCGCTCCAGGTGGGTACGGTTGGGCCGAAAGAGGTCAACGGTAAGGTAACCCACGGCTACCCCATCCAGCTTGATATCAAGCTGGCGTAACCGTTTACTGGGGGGAGGTCCGATAATGGGGTGTTGCTCAGCATCGAGAAGACCAATCCTCCTTCGAGGGGGAGCGTCTGGGGGGGGAGGCCAGGGGGGAGCACCCCTGAATCCTGGTCCACCTCGATGGGGGGGGCGGGGAGGAATTAACTTCGCCTCAAGCAGCAGTTCATGCCACTGTTTACGGTCCAGCAGTAGAAAATCCCACCCTTGGTTCTGTTGGTATAGCCGGCTCAACTCCAGACGCAAACCATCTAGACGTTTCAGCTTTACCTCCTCAATGTATTGCGAAAAACCTTGCTGGAAGCCGATACGTGACAACCCAAGATTGATAGCCAGCACAACCATCATCACCAACACAATGGCGATAAAGAGTTTGTGCCAGATCTTAATGCGGATTCCAAACATATTGGGCGATCTATTCTCTATAAGCGTTCTTTGTAGAGAGGTTCATGTTTTTTGAGTCCCCTTATGCTGAGAGGCTGAAGAGCCGCTCATCCTCTCCCAGAATCCCTTGAATGGAGTGTAGCAGGCTGGTTTGGTCCTCATCTGTTCTGCCCGCATCATAATATTGGTCAAGCAGGCTATAGAGCTCCTGCAGCATCTCTTCATTCAAGCTGGTATTGACTCCAGATGTGGGTGGTGGTCCCATCGCCCCTCTTTGGGCAGGCCCTTCTACACCGGCTAGCTCTCCTACCGTCTTGGGGTCAAATCCGGCGCTCTCCATCGCTTTCTCTAACCCTTTACCGGGTTGGATGCCGGTCTCTGAAAAAGTGGAGACAATGGAGAGGGCATCTGCCTCAGTCAGTGCATCTGCATCAAATTCATTGAGCGTATTATGGATCAACTGACTCTGATCAGCGGAGAGCCCACTACCCGCCCCCCCTGCTTGACGCGGCGGTATCGACATCGCTCCAGCGGAAATTCCTTCTATCATTACATGCGCCCCTATTCCATTTTATGAATTTAACCTCTACTCATCTATTGTAGGCGGATAAACAGGATCCATTGTGGAGAAAATGTGGAATCTCTCTCTGTTTCACAATTTCTCCATGCTCAGTCCATACTGGCTACATAGTTGCCTCCTATTGTTATCGATAAGGAAGGGCAGAATATCCTCCCCTCCTCAGAAAACTACGTTACCGTAAGGAGCACTACAATGAAAATGAACATTAAGAAAGCAGTATCACTTACCGCTGTCGCCATCCTAATCAGCGGATCTGTCTATGCCATGGGGCCCAGACCTTGTGGTCAACCTCCTATAGGGCCGCCACCGGTTGAACAGCTACAGGAGCAGCTGGACCTGAGTGACTCTCAAGCCGAAGCGCTAAGTACCCTATTTATTGAGCAGCGTAATCGACATCGTGCTCTGCGTAGGGAGCATCGTGCGGAACGTGAACAGATGAAACAGAAGCTCTCCGCAATTCTGACGCCAACCCAGCTGGATGACTTTGAGACTCAGGGAAGTTGCAATCGTAAACATGGAAAGCATTTTGGAGGCCGGGGAGTGGGACGTGGCTTCTGACCAAGGCAATGAGATACAGCTATCTCAATAATCTTCCATAAACCCTGCGTGGTTCAAGTACAAGGATGAGTAGTGCAGCTGCATGTCTCAGCCTCTGCGTGGCCCTTTGCCGGGGTTAAGGATCCCTTTCGGGTCAAAAACCTGTTTGATATCGGCCATCAGATTACGTTCATTTTCAGCGATCTCCAGGGCAACATAAGGCTGTTTTACCAGCCCGATACCATGTTCCCCGGAGATGGACCCATTTAGCTCTAACACTGTCTGGAATAACGCCTCCAGGCAGACCTCAGCACGTTGCATCTGTTGCGGGTCATCCGGGTTGATGAGGAGGTTAGTGTGCAGGTTACCGTTCCCCGCATGGCCAAAATTGGCAATCTGAATCTGGTGTTCTTCAGCCAGCTGTTGGATGGCTGCAATCAGTGCCGGAATGTTGGAGACCGGCACCACAATATCCTCATTGATCTTTTTGGGGGCAATCTCCCGTAGTCGTGGTGAGAGGATTTTGCGCGCCCTCCAGAGTTGCTCAACCTCTTTCTGGCTCTCGGCAAGAGAGAGGCCAATCAGACCAGCGTTCGTAGCGGCCTGCTGAATGGTGTGGATCGACCCATCAATGCTCTGTGACGTACCATCGACCTCAATCATCAGCATGGCTCCAGCCTCTGCTGGAAAGTGGCTCCCCAGTTGGTGGCGAATCAGCTTGAGGCTTGCGTGGTCCATGAACTCCAGTGCGGCGGGTGTGGCGGGTTGCGCCATAATGGCTGCAACGGCTGCTGCCGCACTCTGCATATCCTGATAGAGGGCACGCATCATCACAGTTGATGGTTGTTTGGGGAGCAGCTTAAGGGTGGCCTCAGTGAGGATTGCCAGCGTCCCCTCCGAGCCAATCAGTAACCGGGTGAGATCATAGCCTACGGCCCACTTGGTCGTCTCAGTCCCTGTTCGGATGGAGTCGCCATTTCCGGTCACGGCCTTTAGCCCCAGGATGTTCTCTCGCACGGTGCCGTATTTGACCGCGCGTGGGCCGGCAGAGCCACAGGCGATATTGCCACCAACACTACAGAATGCGCTGCTGCCGGGGTCAGGTGGCCAAAAAAAACCATGCTCTGCTGCGGCCTGCTGCACCTCCTGGTTAGTGATTCCGGGTTCAACCACCATTAATCGATTATCGGGCTCAATTTTTATGATGCGCCTCATTCGCTCAGTGGAGAGGACAATTCCCTGTTGTGAGGGGACGGCTGCCCCAGAGGTGCCACTGCCCCGGCCCCGTGTGGTGAGGGGAATACGGTGCTGGTTACAGAGTTTTACGATCTCAACCACTTGTGCTGGAGAGGAGGGGAGGACAACCGCATCCGGCAGCAGAGAGATGCGGCTGTTGTCATAACTGTAGCTCAGCAGGTCGGCCTGTTGGGTAAGGAGAGCCTCTTTTCCCAGCGCTGCCTGGAGTTGCTTAAGGAGCTTTGCGGAGAGCACGCTGCAGCAAAAAATCTATGTTCGCTCGACGATAGCCAGACCCGGTTATCAACAGCCCCGGAGTCGCTATGGAGGAACTTGTGAAACGGTTCATATATCGTGAGAGTGGGGTCTAATCGGTATATTCAAATAGCTTGACGATCTTCTGTACTCCACTGATTCCCTGGGCGACTGCGACCGCTCTGTTCCCTTGGTCACGGTTGACGATGCCCATTAGATAGGTAGTTCCATTCTCCGTGACGACCTTGATCCGGTGAGAAAACCCTCGCTCTCCCAGCATGGCGCTCTTGATTCTGACGGTAAGCGTAGCGTCACTGGTTCGGGTCAAGAGTGAGCTTGGTGCAGCGATCTTGAGCATGTTGTGAACACGGCGTACTTTAGGGATCGACTTTACCAGTGTCTCGATTTGACTCTTGAGTGCCTGGGTAGGGGCCTCGCCAGTGATCAGGGTGATGAAGTTATAACTGGTGATGTTGACATGGGTCTGCTCATTCAGGCGTTGATCCTGATAGACGGCATTGCTGGCATTCAGCTCAATAAACTCATCGTCCAGCATGGTGCCAACTGAGCGTTGCTCGGCTGTAGCCGCATCCCTCTCTTTTGTGGGGGAGGTTGTTGTGCAGCCTGTAAGTTGAAGTAACAGGGGGATTATGAGCAGCAGTAGAAGTTTTCTTGGCATCTCTCTTCCTGAAGAAAAGGGGGGCAGGCTGCTGAGAAAATTGCACAGCCCCGAAAAGTGTGGATGAGTATACTAGGAAGGGGGGCTCTGAAATGCACTTTTTCAGTGATTACTGTGTTAGCTCACTCCTTCAATCCTCATCGGGTTATTTAAGCGTCTCATAAATTCCTTAATAGTTGTCTCCAGGCCAAAATGCCTGTTGAATCCACTCGAACTGGTACTGCCCCTGCCGCTGTACTGCAGAGATTACATCAAAGCGTAGCGCCCGTTCCTGTTGCTGTGGGTTACATTGAAGATAGTGTTGCGCAGTGCGAGAGATACGCTGCTGTTTGCGGTAGGTGATGCTCTCGGCACCACTACCATAGCCACTGTGGTTGCGTAGCCGTACCTCAATGAAGACCAGAACGGCATCTGTGGTGGACATGATGAGGTCAATTTCACCCCCCTTGAAACGGTAGTTGGCATCAATGAAGGTGAGCCCTTGCTGTTGCAGATAGTTGCGGGCAGCTGATTCGGCGTTCGCACCAATAGTAGTGCTGTTGGTGGGTTTCTGTTTCAATAGTCAGCAGACTTCTTGGGCAATAGGATTAAGGCAGGTGGAAGGAATACTCTATATTGTAGCGACTCCAATCGGAAATCTGGCAGATTTCTCGCCGCGCGGTCAGCAGGTTCTGGCAGAGGTGGGGCTGATTGTGGCAGAGGATACCCGCCATAGCCGCAACCTGCTGAACCATTATGGGATCAAAACCACCATGCGCTCAATGCATGAGCACAATGAAGAGCATCAGGTTGGTGCCTTGGTTGAGAAGCTCCGGCAAGGGGTCTCTATTGCCCAGGTCAGTGATGCAGGCACCCCACTGATCAATGATCCGGGGTTTCGTCTGGCCTCGGCAGCGCGAGAGGCCGCTATTCGGGTCACTACTATTCCAGGTCCCAGTGCGCCAATCGCTGCTCTCTCCCTCTCTGGGTTGTCAGTGAGCCGTTTTACTTTTGAGGGCTTTCTCCCGGCAAAACAGGGTGCCAGAGAACAGTTGCTGGAGTCTCTGGCGACAGAGGTTCGAACCATGATCTTTTTTGAGTCTCCACGCAGGGTGATGGCTGCGCTGGGTTCAATGGAGCGATGTTTCGGGGGTAGTCGCAGGGTTGCTGTAGCGAGGGAGTTAACCAAGTTGCATGAGACCGTTCATACGGCTCCACTGGTGGAGTTGATGGGGTGGATGGATGAGGACCCCAATCGTCAACGGGGGGAGTTTGTGTTGGTGGTAGAGGGAGCCTCCGGGGTAGTAGAGGATCACGCTGAGGCCTATCGCCTGGTTCAGTTACTTGCTAAAGAGCTTCCCCCCCGTAAGGCGGCGGCAGTAGCGGCCCAGTTTAGTGGAGCAAAAAAGAACCAGCTCTATCGATCATTGATGGAGTGAGGTATCCTTGTTTGTGGAAGCTGGCCAGGCAATCGCTGTATGAGTTTTAGTGTATACAGAGGAAAGTCCGGGCTCCGTAGAGCAGAGCGCCAGGTAACGCCTGGAAGGTGAAAGCCTATGGAAAGTGCAGCAGAAAAGAGACCGCCTACGTACACAGTGTGTGCCGGTAAGGGTGAAATGGTGCGGTAAGAGCGCACCGCGCAGCAGGTAACTGTTTGTGGCAAGGTAAACCCCGCTCGGAGCAAGACCAAATAGGGGGACAATGGAGTGGCTCGCTCTGTCCTCGGGTAGGTTGCTTGAGGTGCGTGGTGACATGCATCCCAGATGAATGGTTGTCCAAGACAGAACCCGGCTTATCGGCCAGCTTCCACTTCTCTCTTGCTCTATCGATGGGTCATCCGACCCTTCAAAAATCTCTGATTTTTAGCAAAAACTCCTGTGATTACAGTAAGGCATTGATTTTAGGATTATGGCGCTGTGGGCACAGTGTCGTGTCTGCGTGAGATCAACCGCTTGCCTTATGATTATTCAATAAGTCACTGAAAAGAAATATATAAACTTATTTAAATAAAAGTCGGGTCTGAATTTAAAGTGTCTATTGTGGGACCAGCTTTTTTCTATTTTCTGTTGAAATTGGGAAAAAGTGGCGTATAGTGGGAATTTCTGGAGAGTGGTGGTGATAATTAGAAAAGAGAGTCGAGGGAGAATGTATGTTTGAAGAAGTCGTCGATTATGCTGATAATGCAATCATTCGTGTGATTGGAGTGGGGGGAGCAGGAGGAAATGCACTGGAACATATGGTGGCCTCTACCATTGAGGGGGTAGAATTTATTTGTGCCAATACGGATGCACAGGCGTTGGGAAAATCGTCGGCAGGCACCGCCATACAGATTGGAACACAGACTACTCGCGGACGCGGAGCAGGTGCTCGTCCCTCGGTTGGTCGGGACTCCGCATTAGAGGATCGGGAGCTGATTCGTGAGGCCATTGAGGGCACTGAGATGCTCTTTATTACAGCAGGCATGGGTGGTGGTACAGGTACAGGCGCAGCACCTGTGGTAGCAGAAGTGGCCAAAGAGATGGGGATTTTGACCGTTGCCGTGGTGACAAAACCCTTTTCGATGGAGGGGCCCAAGCGTATGAAAGTGGCGCTGGAGGGGATTGATGAACTGAGCCAGCATGTGGACTCTATTATCACCATCCCCAATGAGAAATTGATGACCGTCTTTGGTGCCGATATGACCCTGATGGATGCGTTCCGCGAGGCCGATGGGGTACTGCGTGGTGCGGTTCAGGGAATTGCCGAGCTGATTACCCGTGAGGGGATGATTAATGTCGACTTTGCGGATGTCAAAACAGTAATGTCAGAGATGGGTATGGCAATGATGGGAACAGGGACTGCGGTAGGCGAGGATCGAGCCTCTGTGGCCGCGGATATTGCCCTCCATAGCCCACTGCTAGAGGATATTGATCTGCGAGGCGCGCGTGGAATTTTGGTGAATGTCACCTCCGGGTATGATCTGACCATGGGGCAGTTTAATGAGGTGGGCAGTGCGGTTCGTCAATATGCCTCTGAAGATGCCACCATTGTGATTGGTGCGGGTTTTGATACAGAGATGAGTGATGAAATTCGGGTAACTGTAGTTGCAACAGGGTTGGATAGTATTGTAAAAGAGGAGCTTAAAAAGCCTCAAAAGCCCGAAACCATTCTGATAGAGGTGAAACGCACCGGTACGGATGATTATCTCCCTCCTCACAGCTCTAATGGTGAGCTGGATCGCCCCACCTACCAGCGTAAAGATATACAGACACCTAGTACTGTCTCAGGCTCAATGGCTCCAACGGCTGGAGCCTCATCAGGGCTGGATGAGGAGTATCTGGATATCCCCGCTTTTCTGAGAACACAGGCGAACTGATTGAGTCACCCATAATCCCGCTTCGCCTACTCTGGCTCTATTGATGTTTCGAGGCAATAAGACCGTCAAGCTGGATGGTAAAGGTCGGCTCTCTATACCGACCCATTACCGCACCCAGCTGCTCGAGGCCTACGGAGGAAAAGTGGTTGTCGCCCCAGATATTCACTCCCCCTGTCTTAATCTCTATCCACTTCCAGAGTGGGAGCTGATGGAGGAGAAAATTGCCCAGCTACCGGGGCGTCAGCAGTCCACATTACGCCGTTTTGTTATTGGACGTTCACAAGAGTGTGAGATGGATGGGACGGGCAGGATTTTGTTGAGCCAGGAGCTTCGTGACTATGCGAACCTCGACAAGGGGGCTATTCTGGCGGGTGTTGGTTTCAAAATGGAGCTCTGGGATGAGGCCGCCTGGAGAGAGGTGTCCCAACCAGAAGAGCTGAGTGAGGATGATCTGAATCAGTTGCAGGATGTCTACTTCTGACTCTGAGCAGTGGGGAAGCCACTTCTCGGTAATGTTGAGTGAGGCAGTTGCTGGCCTCCATATACAACCGGATGGCCTCTATGTAGATGGCACCTTTGGCCGGGGGGGGCATGCAGCAAAAATATTGCAGCAGCTCTCACCACAGGGGCAGCTGCTGCTGATGGATCGGGACCGGGATGCTGTGGCTCAGGCACAACAGCGGTTCGCTGATGATAACCGTGTCACCATCGTTCACCGCCCCTATTCAGCACTTGCAGAGGTACTGGATGAGGCGACAGGTAGGGAGAAGGTTGACGGGCTTCTGCTTGATCTTGGGGTCTCTTCACCACAGCTGGATCAGGCCGAGCGGGGGTTTAGTTTTATGCAGCAGGGGCCGCTGGATATGAGAATGGATCAGCGAGACCCGCTCACCGCGGCCAACTGGTTGCAGAGTGAGGCCGAGGATGAGATTGCGCGTATATTGTGGGAGTTTGGTGATGAGCGCCACTCAAGAAAAATTGCCCGTATGATTGTTGCCCAACGTCAGCAGCAGCCCATCACTCAGACGGAGCAGTTGGCCGAACTGGTGAAGCGAGCCCTGCCTGGCTACCATAAGAGACATCCCGCCACCCGAACATTTCAGGCCATTAGAATACATATCAACCGGGAGCTGGAGGAGTTGAGAGGGCTCTTGGATCAGGCGGTTTCACGGTTGGCTCCCGGTGGCCGGATCGTAATTATCAGTTTTCACTCGCTGGAGGATCGGATGGTAAAACGGTTCTTTCGTCGCTGTGAACGGGGTGAACAGGAGCTTCCTCCCGACCTGCCAATTCGGAATGTGGAACAGCAGGGGGTGATGCGAACCATAGGTAAACCGCAGCGTGCCACAGCGGATGAGATCGCCCTGAATCCGCGCTCCAGAAGCGCGGTGTTGAGGGTGGCAGAGCGGTTGGATATCCCAGAGGATGGGGCATTCAGATGAATTTCTGGTATGAGAGTAGTCCGCTATTTCGCAGTATGATGTTGGTTGTATTGGTGCTGGTTGTGGTAAAGAGCGCGGTCGCTGTGATCTACCTGAAACATCGTGAGGTGCAGCTCTATATCACCCTGCAGGGGTTGCAGCAACAGTATGAACAGGAGTTGGAAGAGATGGGGCGGCTACGATTAGAGGAGGCCGCATGGGGGAATCTTGCCCGTATTGAGGATCATGCACGGGGTAAACTGCAGATGAGTTACCCGGCTGCCGCACAGCGGGTTGTGATCCACTGATGCGTCGTCAAGTGGTGACCGGAGATACCCCACTACGCCGGGCCACGGTGCTTGTGCTGCTCGCACTGGCTATGGGCGCAGTGGTTTGGCGTGCGATGGTACTGCACCTGTTCCCGGAAGAGGTCAGTGCGAGGTTGCCCTACCGAGTCAATCAGCACCTGGGTAAAATGTCGATTCCGGCCAGACGGGGTGAAATCGTGGACCGCAATGGTGAGGTATTGGCGCTGAGTACGCCGATGGTCACTGTGGGCTGTAATCCACAGAAATTCCCACAATCCAGAGAGAAGCGGGCGGCCCTTGCAGCCCTGCTCGGACAGAGTGATAGCTGGCTGAAGAAGAAGCTGAATCGATATGGGGATAAACAGTATATTCCGTTGAAACGGCAGGTAGAGCCGGAGGTCAAACAGAAGATTGCCGCACTACAGATCAAGGGGGTGGAGTTTCGACGGGGGAGTCGTCGTTTCTACCCGGAGGGGGAGGCAATGGCCTCCTTTGTCGGCTTTACCAACCTGAAAGATGTGGGACAGGAGGGGGTTGAGCTGGCCTATAACGACTGGCTGGATGGCTCCCCGGAGCAGGTGCGTGTGGTACGTGATGCGGCAGGAAAACCTATTGAGACACTGGCTTTGATTAAGCGGGGAGAGGAGGGGCGACGCCTACACCTGACCCTGGATCGGCGTCTGCAGTTTTTGGCCTATCGCTCACTCAATAAGGCACTAAAAGAGCACATGGCCTCCACAGGAAGCGTTGTTGTTGTGGATACTGATCGTAGTGAGATCCTGGCAATGGTCAGTCTTCCATCCTTTAATCCGAATGACCTTGCGCAGCGCAAGGGGGGAGCCGTGAGAAACCGGGCAGTCACCGATCTGCTGGAACCGGGCTCGACGATGAAGCCATTTACCGTGGCCGCAGCGCTGGACAGTGGGGTGGTCACAACCGAAACGGTGATTGATACCTCACCCGGAACCTTCAGGGTGGGGCGAAAAGTGATTAGAGAGTATCGGGGCCACGACTATGGAACGATGGACCTGGCCAAACTGCTGCAGAAGTCGAGCAATGTCGGCTCGGCCAAGATTGCACTGATGATGGAGCCGAGAGATTATTGGCGGGTACTGGATCAGGCCGGTTTTGGCGAGTCAACGGGCAGCAACTTTCCGGGCGAAGGGGCTGGCGTATTGCGTGACTATGCGCGCTGGGGAGAGATGGGGCAGGCTATTCTCTCTTATGGATATGGTGTGAACATGACCCCGTTACAGCTGGCACGGGCATACACAGCATTGGCTGAAGATGGGATGGTTCGTCCGATCACCTTTCTTCAGTCTCCGCAGGGAATAGGAGATGATGAGGCAAGGCGAGTCTTCTCCGCAGAGACCGCTCGCAATGTTCGTCTGATGATGGAGGGGGTCACCCAGGAGGGTGGTACGGCAAAACGGGCGCGGGTCAAAGAGTATCGGGTTGCGGGCAAGACCGGAACGGTGAATAAACTGGTGGGGGGGCGCTACAAGGATAAAGAGGGGAAAAATTTTGGTCATACCACCCTGTTTGCCGGTTTAGCCCCTGTCGAAGCGCCGAGAATTGTAGTGGTTGTGGTGGTGGATGATCCGAAAGGGAAAAAGGATACCGGAGGGGCGGTTGCGGCCCCGGTCTTTTCCGAGGTGATGGGAGGGGCACTGCGGGTGATGGGGGTTCCACCTGAGGTTGCTGATCGAGAGGTGAACCAGGCGCATGGCTAAACAGAGTCGGTGGCACCTTGCTTCCCTGCTGGATGGAATCGTGTCGGTTCCCCGTACACTGAGCAAAATAGAGATCAGCGGACTCTCAACCGATAGCCGGAGGGTCGAGTCGGGAGACCTCTTTATGGCACTTTCCGGCCATGCGCTGAATGGGACTGATTATATCCAGCAAGCGCTTACTCGTGGGGCGGCGGCCGTATTGTGGGAGAGTGGTGAGGTTGAAGAGGAGGCCGCGCTTCGGGTGGAGGGGCTTGGTCAAAGAGTCGGTGAGATTGCATCCCGCTTCTATCGCAACCCCTCAGCAAAACTAAAAGTTGCAGCAGTGACCGGCACGGATGGAAAGAGCTCGGTGGTTCACTTTCTGGCGACAGCCATGGCGCAGCTTGAGGGAAAATCGGCACACTTTGGCACCCTGGGGTGCCAGATTGTTGGGGGAGAGGTGCTGGAGAGCACGGGGCATCACACCACCCCTCCACCACTGGAGTTGCAGCGCCTCTTTGCCGAGGGGGTGGCACGCGGAGTAAACAGTGTGGCCATAGAGGCCTCTTCTCACGGGATTGAGCAGGGGAGACTGGCGGGAGTGGCAATCAATAGTGCCGTGTTGACCCAGTTGGGGAGAGATCATCTCGACTATCATGGCTCACTAGACCACTATCGCGCCGCAAAGCGGGCCCTCTTCTATCGGGCAGGTCTCACTGCTGTGGTGGTCAACCAGGATGATGAGTTGGGGCAGGAGATTCTGCGTCACCCTCCCGAGGGGGTTCAACGGTTCGCGTATAGCCAGATAGAGCGGGGAGAGAGCACCCTGTTTGGTGAGGTGGTCAGCCAACACGCCGATGGAATGTTACTGAAAATCAGCTATCAGGGGGTGTCTGAATCGATCCGCTCTCCACTCTACGGACGTTTTAATCTCAGCAATCTATTGGCGGTACTAGGCGTGCTGATGAGCTGGGAGATCCCCTTTGTCCCCGCGTGTGCGGCACTGCAGCAGCTAGAGGCGGTAGCTGGGAGGATGGAACCCTTCTGCAGAGAGGGGGGAGAGCGGGCCACACTGATTGTGGATTATGCCCATACACCGGGGGCACTGGCATCTGCCCTGAAGGCTGTCCATGAACATCTACAGGCGGAGCGTGGCGGGAAGATCTGGCTGGTATTTGGTTGTGGAGGTGAGCGGGATCGTGGCAAACGACCGTTGATGGGGCGGGTTGCAGAGCAGTATGCCGACCACTTGGTGTTGACCAATGACAACCCGCGAGGAGAGGCGGCGGGGGCAATTATTGAGCAGATTCTCGTCGGCATCGACCATCCACAGGAGGTGGCTATCGTGGAGGATCGGGCTGCAGCGATTCGTATGGCCTATCAGCAGGCCGGAGCAGAGGATATCGTTCTGATTGCGGGCAAAGGGCACGAGCAGATACAGTGGATTGGAACCGAGAAGATTCCTCTGAGTGACCGGGGGATTGCTCAGGCTCTGGTCTCCGAGAGGGGAGCAGCAGGATGAGTCAACTGCAGAGTGTGGCTTTTGAGAGGCTTTCTCAGGTCGCGGAGTGCCTAGGGGGGGAGCTGGTGGGGGAAGATGTCCCCTTTTCCGGAGTGAGTATCGATAGCCGTACCCTCACCAGCGGGGCGCTCTTTTTCGCCCTTCAGGGGCCGAACTTTGATGGCAGCCGGTTTCTGCATCAGGCGAAAGCAGCGGGTGCTGTTGCAGCCGTGGTTCAACAGCAGCAGGAGGCGTCTGCCCTGCCCCAGATTATTGTGGAAGAGTCCCGAGTGGCACTGGGACAGTTTGCGGCGGCCTGGCGGGCACAGTTTGAGATTCCTCTGCTGGCACTCACCGGTAGTAACGGAAAGACCACGCTGAAAGAGATGGTCACTGCTATTCTGCAATGCAGTGGACGCGGTACCATGACCGAGGGCAATCTCAATAATGAGATTGGGGTTCCACTGACCCTGTTACAGATCTCGGCAGAAGATCGTTGGGCCGTGGTAGAGATGGGCGCCCGTGCGATTGGCGATATTGCCCTGCTCTGCACAATGGCTCAGCCGACCATCGCCCTGGTGAATAATATTGGCTCAGCCCACCTCGGAGAGTTTGGTTCCATTGCCCATACGGTAGAGGCAAAGGGGGAGGTCTACAGTGGGCTGCGCGCCGATGGCATCGCCCTGATTCATCAGGACCAGCCTCACGCATCACGTTGGCATGAGCTGGCACGCGGGAGGCATGTGGAGACCTATGGGGCATGTAGTGAAGAGAGGGATCCCCCCTTAATGGTCTGTAGCGCCGGGGAGTCGCAGATAGAACAGAGCCCTCTGCTGCTGCGTCATCAGCGGCAACAAATCTCCGTGCAACTGCCTCTGTTGGGAGACCATAACCGGATTAATGCACTGGCTGCGGCAGCGTTGGCTCTTCAGGCGGGAGCTACCCTGGAGGAGGTGAAGCAGGGGCTGGAGTCGGTGCGACCAGTAGCGGGGCGGCTGGAGCCAAAAGCAGGTCGCTCAGGCAGTACAGTGATCGATGATAGCTATAATGCCAATCCAGAGTCGATGAAGAGCGGCATTCGTGTACTCTCCAGCTTCACCGGGTTGCGGGTTCTGGTCGTGGGGAGTATGGGAGAGTTGGGATCTGATGCCCCCCGACTCCACCGGGAGATAGGGGCATTTGCACACGCTGAAGGGGTTGACCGGCTCTTCGCGGTGGGTCGTTACGGGGGCGATGTCGTGGCCGGTTTTGGGGAGGGGGGCGCGGTGTTTGAGTCGATTGAGCCCCTGCTGGATCAGCTGGAAAGGCTGCTTCAGCGTCAACCCACAATATTGGTCAAAGGGTCGCGCGCGATGAGAATGGAGCGTGTAGTCCACCATCTGGTAGAGCGTACAGCGAGATAAGGAACAGATTATGATGCTTTGGATGAGCCACTACCTGGCTGAATTAAACCCCCACTTTTCGGTGTTTCAATATTTGACCCTGCGAGCCATACTGGCGGCACTAACCGCGCTGGTGATCTCTTTTTTGGTTGGGCCGATGATGATTCGCAAACTGACCGAATATAAAGTAGGCCAGGCCGTGCGTGACGATGGCCCGGAGAGCCACCTTAAAAAGGCAGGCACCCCGACGATGGGGGGGGCACTGATTCTGGTCGCGGTGACTCTGGCGACTCTGCTCTGGGGGGATCTCAGTAACCACTATCTCTGGGTTGTACTCCTGGTGACTCTCGGATTTGGGGTAGTCGGGTGGATAGATGACTACCGCAAGGTGGTTTACCAGAACCCCAAGGGGCTCTCGGCCTCTGCCAAAATTCTGGGACAGTCTCTGGTTGCGATGCTGGCGGTGGGCTGGGTCTACCTCTATGCCACCCTCCCGGCTGAGACTCAGTTACTGGTTCCATTTTTTAAGGAGATCAGCTTTGATCTTGGGCTGCTCTATCTGCCGTTTGCCTTTCTGGTGGTGGTGGGCTCCAGTAATGCGGTCAACCTGACCGATGGACTGGATGGGCTTGCTATCATGCCGACGATTCTGGTCGGGGGGGCGCTGGGGATTTTCGCCTATCTGAGTGGGCATGTGGAGTTTGCCCGTTATCTGGCCATTCCATCCCTGCCAGCTGCGGGCGAACTGGTGGTTTTCTGTGGCGCACTGGTGGGGGCAGGGCTTGGGTTTCTCTGGTTCAACACCTATCCCGCGCAGGTATTTATGGGCGACGTGGGGGCACTGGCCCTGGGAGCAGCACTCGGTATTGTGGCTGTTCTGGTACGGCAGGAGCTGGTGTTGGTGATTATGGGAGGGATCTTTGTCGTCGAGACCCTGTCGGTGGTGCTTCAGGTACTGTTCTATAAAATGAGTGGGAAACGGCTCTTCAGAATGGCCCCGATTCACCACCATTTTGAACTTAAGGGGTGGCCTGAACCACGGGTCATTGTCCGTTTCTGGATCATCACCTTCATTCTGGTTTTGGTAGGGCTGGCCTCACTCAAAATTCGATAGTCATCATGGGTTTAATATTGCAGAAGCGTACACTGGTTTTGGGGCTGGGCAAGAGTGGCCAGTCGGTGATTCGTCACCTCTCCCGACAAGGGGTACCACTCTCTGCCGCAGATACCCGCAACAACCCCCCGGGACTAGATCGAATCGTACAACAATTTCCGGGGCTGTCGCTCCATCTCGGACCACTGGAGCAGGCACTTCTCTGCGCAGTAGAGCGGATTGTGCTGAGCCCGGGGATCTCGTACTACCACCCTGCACTACAGGCGGCGATTCGTGCTGGTGTTGAGGTGGTCAGTGATGTGGAGCTATTTGCGCGTGAGGTTAGCGCACCGGTGGTTGCGATTACCGGATCCAATGGCAAGAGTACCGTGACCACCCTGGTGGCGGAGATGGCTGCAGCCGCCGGAATGGCGGTGCGGGCCGGGGGTAACCTGGGGACTCCGGCGCTGGACCTGCTCCAGCCTCCGGCAGTGGATCTCTACGTGATCGAACTCTCCAGCTTTCAGTTGGAATCGATTAAAAGCCTCGCTCCGGCGGCTGCGGTGGTACTGAATGTCTCCGCGGATCATCTAGATCGATATCAGGATCTCAGCCACTATGCTGCGGTCAAGGGGAGAATCTATCAACATGCAGAGTGCTTGATCTATGCGGCAGATGATCCGCTTGTGGTGGGGTTGATGGAGCAGTTTGGGAACCCCTCAGCAGACCGTTACCCCTACTATCAGACCCTTTCAACGGGTGGCAAGCCGGGGTATGGTGTGGGTGATGAACTGAACGGAGGCGGGGGGATCAGCAGAGCGGGAGAGCCCTGGATGGCTATAGAGAGCATACGCATGGTCGGCCACCATAATCGGATGAATGCCGTGGCGGCGTTGACCCTGGGGGCGGCCGTGGGGCTCCCAGAGTCGTCTATGGTCGAGACACTGCAACGGTTCAGCGGATTGCCGCATCGCACCGAATGGGTGGCAGAGTTGCAGGGGGTGGGCTGGGTGAATGACTCCAAGGGGACCAATGTGGGGGCGACAGAGGCCGCTCTGGCCGGGTTATCCTCCCCCGCAGTAGCGGAGAAAATAGTCTGGATCGCCGGAGGGCAGGGTAAAGGGGCGGACTTCTCCCCGCTGCGTTCGTTGGTGGCAGAGCGGGTGCGTGCCGTGGTTCTGATGGGAGAGGATGCCACGACCATTGCTGCGGCACTGGGCAGTGTGGTGCCTCTGCACTATGCCAAAGATATGATGGAGGCGGTGAGAATAGCCCACGCTATCGCGCGGCCCGGGGATACCGTTTTACTCTCTCCCGCCTGTGCCAGTTTTGACCAATATAGTGGTTTTGAGGCGCGTGGATTGGCCTTTGTGACGGCGTTGGAGCGGCTGAAAGGAGAGGAGCGATGAGTCTGTTACAAGAGTGGCTGATCTGGGGAAAGCGTGCCGGCTTCAAAAAGCCCCGTGCCGCAGGAAGCCGGAGTATCGGGCGCTCAGTGGCGCACTCTGCACTCTTTCCTCTGACCATGGTACTGCTCATTATAGGGCTGGTGATGGTTGCCTCTGCATCGATGCCGCTTGCCGAGAAGCTCCACCAGGATCCGTTCTACTATCTGGTTCGGCAGTTCAGTTTCGCCACCGTTGGCTTCCTGTTTGGGCTGACTGTGCTCCAGATCCCGTTACAATTCTGGGAAAAGGTGGCTCCCGCCCTGTTACTGCTGAGTGCGTTGATGTTGGTCTTAGTGCTGTTGGTCGGGGTCAACGTCAATGGCGCCTCGCGCTGGCTCGCGCTGGGGCCGATTCGGCTGCAACCCTCTGAGTTCACCAAACTGGCGGCCTATCTCTATCTGGCCGGCTACCTGGTTCGTCATCGTGAAAAAGTCTGTAGTGACCTTGCTGCGGTCTTACGTCCCATTGCCCTGTTGGCGGCAGTCAGTGTACTGATTCTGGTAGAGCCCGATCTGGGGGCAGCATTTGTGATGATGGTTGTGGTGCTGACGATGATGTGGCTGGGTGGGGTACGCCCCTCACAATTGCTGCTCTTTTTCATCTGTGGTGGGATATTTCTGGCGATTGCGATTGTGATGGAGCCCTTCCGCATGAAGCGGATCATCTCATTTTTTGCAGAAGACCCCTTTCTGGTCGATCCATCGGGGAGAAATTATCAGATCACCCAGGCGCTAATCGCCTATGGTCGGGGGGGGTGGCAGGGGCTGGGTTTAGGGGAGGGGCTACAGAAGCTCTTCTATCTACCCGAGGCACATACCGATTTTATTCTGGCTGTGGTCGCCGAAGAGCTGGGGCTGCTGGGTACCCTGTCGATCGTTTTACTCTTCTCGCTGATTGTCTGGAAAGCTTTTCAGATTGCGGCCCGTGCCAGTGCGGGAAATCAACCTTTTGCCAGCTATCTCGCCTATGGTATCGGGGTCTGGATCGGACTTCAGGCGACCATCAATCTGTGGGTGAATATGAACCTGATGCCGACCAAGGGGCTGACTCTGCCACTGGTCAGCTATGGTGGCAGTAGCCTGGTGGTGATGATGATTGCGATTGCACTGCTGATGAGAGTTGAGTATGAGGTGGGGCCACTTATTCACCGTAGGGAGAGGAAAAATCGATGAGCTGGAGGTGGATGATGGGTAGGAGCGGACAGTGGCTATAGCAGCCCGTATGATGGTGATGGCCGGAGGGACGGGGGGGCATATCTACCCCGCACTTGCGGTGGCTAACGCCTGGCGTGAAGAGGGGGGAGAGATTGTCTGGCTGGGCACTGCCGCAGGGATGGAGTCACGGCTGGTGCCAGAGGCGGGGTTTCCCGTGGAGTGGGTACAGGTCAGTGGTCTGCGAGGCAAGGGGCGACTAAGATGGTTGATGGCCCCTTTTCTACTCTTGCGTGCGCTCTGGCAATCGGCTCGTGCCATTGTCCGACAGCAGCCTGATGTCATCTTGGGGATGGGAGGGTTTGTCTCCGGGCCGGGTGGGGTTGCCGCCTGGCTACTGCGCAAACCGCTACTGATCCACGAACAAAATAGTGTGGCAGGGTTAACCAATCGGTTGCTCTCCTCAATCGCGACGGAGGTGTTGGAGGCTTTTCCGGGTACATTCTCCCCCTCTGCCAGAGTGACTACGGTGGGAAATCCTCTACGTAGCGGGTTGATGAACCTCTCCGCAGTGAAAGTTCATCAACCGCTTCGGCTGTTGGTGTTAGGGGGGAGCCTGGGGGCGGCGGCGATTAACCAGCGTCTCCCAGCAGTGGCAGCAAAATTTGCTGTAGCCGGTCAGTTGGAGATCTGGCACCAGAGTGGCAGAGACAATCTGCAACAGACCCTGGCGGGTTACCGTGCGCTGGGGCTCTCGGTTGAGGATACCAGGGGGCTTCGGGTTTCCCCCTATATTGAGCAGATGGATGAGGCATACCGGTGGGCCGATCTGCTGCTCTGCCGAGCCGGTGCAATGACAATTTCCGAGTTGGCGATGGCGGGGCGCGGTGCTATTCTGGTCCCCTTTCCCTATGCTGTCGATGACCACCAGAGTGTCAATGGTCGCTTTCTACAACAGGCCGGGGCGGCAGAGCTGGTACGGCAGAGTGATCTGGTAGAGGATCAACTGGAGGCGTTGATCGACCGCTTCATTAACAACCCACAATATCTGGAGGAGATGGGGGCGAAGGCGAAAGAGCTGGCACAGCCGGACGCCACTGATCAGGTTGTCCGGCACTGTAGAAGAGCCGTTGAGTCCTGACCATAGCGATTAATAACCTGAGAAGCTTACCGACGATGATTTTTCCACCACAGCAGAGTCCCACTGAGGCGATGCACACTATTCAGCGTATCCACTTTGTCGGCATTGGGGGGGCCGGGATGAACGGGATTGCAAAACTGCTACTCCACCTGGGATTTGAGATATCGGGTTCTGATCAGAATAGCTCTGAAACCGTTCAACAGCTGTTGGCAGAGGGTGCTCTGATTGAGATTGGCCATCATGCAGAACAGATTGAGGGGGCCGATGTTGTGGTGATCTCTAGT
>Ga0233428_1001166_pt1 | contig 29330 bp, 29 predicted proteins | sample SI_118_April2016_4_FD_179890 | JGI IMG/M metagenome (GOLD analysis project Ga0233428, IMG submission 179890) | Seawater microbial communities from Saanich Inlet, British Columbia, Canada - SI_118_April2016_120_MG | ecosystem: Environmental > Aquatic > Marine > Inlet | place: Canada: British... | reverse complement strand
AGCCCGACACCGAGCCCGACACCGAGTCCGACACCGAGTGATGCGGGGAGACGACGAATGAGCGATCAGCACGAGACGTCAGGGGCCGGACTGGATCGCTGGCAACGAGCCGCCATTCTGATGGTCACGCTGGGGCAGGATCTGGCGGCCGAGTTGCTCGGGCAATTCGAGGATGACGAGGTGGAGTATATCACCCGCGCAATTGCTGATCTCAAGAACATCCCAAGGCAGATCCAGGATGAAGTCGTAGCTGAGTTCGAGGATGATTTGAAGACGGGGCGTTTGCAAGGTGCCCGCGGTGGGCACGACATCGCCCACGATCTGCTGCAGAGTGCTCTTGGACCGGATCGCGCTGCACAGATGATGCAGCGCTTGGGCGGCGCCCCTGTCGGTTCCGGGTTTCAAGCGCTCGACAAGGCAGATCCCTCACAGGTGGCGCCGTATATCAGACGTGAGCATCCGCAGACGATTGCCCTGATGATGACGCAGGTGCGTCCCGAGCAGGCGGCAGCGATCCTTGAGAATCTGCCACACGACTTACAGACGGAGATCGCGCACCGCATTGCGACGCTGGAAAGTGTCTCACCTGAGGTCTTGCAACAGGTCGAAGAGGGGCTCTCGCAGACTCTTGAATCTGTCCTGTCAGGGGGGCAACAGGTTGAAGGGGTGCGTGTTGCCGCTGATATCCTCAATCGCGTTGGCACATCATTGGAGCAGCAGCTGCTGTCGAAGCTTGACGCCGCTGATCCGGAAGTGGCCGACGAAGTGCGTCAGCGCATGTTCACCTTTGACGATATCTCCAGGCTGGCGGATCGAGAGATTCTGGCCCTGCTGGAGAATGTCGAGCTTGAGGTGTTGAAGGCGGCGATGAAAACAGCGGGCAAAGGAGTTCTGGATCGTATCCTGAGCAACATGTCCGAGCGCCGCCGTGCACAATGGATGGAGGATGTGGCCCACTTGCCAAAGATGAGACTGCGCGATGTGGAAGATGCGCAGATGCAGGTGGTGCAAACTCTTCGTCAGCTCGAAAGTCAGGGAGCCGTCGACCTCTCGTCCGCATCCGGCGACGACGATCGCTGGGTCTGAGAAGGTCGCAAGCGACCTTTTTCGGGTTTGGGTTGGCTGTGCCAAACCCATGTCGAAGGCGCCTTCAAGACAGTTGATCCAACAGGGCAACTGGATCGTCGGCGACCTTGATGAGGTCGCGATGGGGCGCGTGTAGGAAGCCTGCTTGCACGCTGCTATCGAGGAACTTGAGCAGGTGATCGTAGTATCCGGCTGTGTTCAGCAGACCCACGGGCTTGGCGTGGATTCCCAACTGTGACCACGCCACCATCTCAAACAACTCCTCCAGCGTGCCATAGCCTCCAGCGAGCGCGACAAAGGCATCTGCCTCTCGGGACATCATGGCTTTGCGTTGATGCATGTCGTCGACGACGACGAGTTCCGTTGCACCCAGGTGGCCAACTTCCATATCCATGAGAGCTCGGGGAATGACGCCGGTTACCTTGCCACCAGCCGAAAGCACCGCATCGGCTACATCACCCATGAGACCCACGCGGCCGCCACCGTAGACCAGGTCGATTCCCCGTGCGGCCATTTCACTTCCCAAAGAAACGGCCGCATCGTGGTGGCGGACGTCTCCGCCTCTCTTGGAACCGCAGTAGACACACAGCCTCATCGTCATCGCCTTTCTGTCTGGCCTGGCAAATGGCTAACCATAGGTCCATACAAAAGAAAAAGCCGGATGACGAATCCCGCGTCATCGACGCTCGTCACCCGGCTCTTGCTTTACTATCGCGAAGCAATCCTGGTTACCTACGGCAACCTTGATCGCACCTGTGAATCCGATCGCGCGCGATTTCGATCACACCCCGAAGGGTGGGATACCATTCGAATGGCGAACGTGCCACTCGAATCCGCGAAGGGTCTTTAAAACACCTCGTTGTCGTCGCAGATGGCCAACAGTGCCTGGTAGCGCTGCGGGTGACGCAACTTACCGAGGGCGCGTTCCTTCAACTGACGGACACGCTCGCGGGTCAGATTCATCGTGCCGCCGATCTCTTCCAGTGTCATCGACTCATTGCCGTCGAGACCGAAGTAGAGGCGGATAATGCGGAATTCGCGTTCGTCAAGACTCTCGAGTACCTCGTCGAGTTGATTGCGGGCGGCCGATTCCATCACGTGCAGATCGGGCGTCGCCTGGTTGTCATCGCGCAGAATGTTCATCAGGCTGCGCTCATCATCCTCTTCAAAGCTCTCATCCAGCGAACGAACTGTGCGTGCATGCATCATGGTGTCGAGTACGTCCTCAGGAGCCATGTCGAGTTCCTTGGCGATCTCGTCGACATGAGGATCCGTCTCACGACCCTGACCGAGCTTACGGCTTGCCTTGGAGATATCCTTCAACAGGCTCAGCTTGTTCAGCGGCAAGCGCACGGTACGAGCGTGCTCAGCGATGGTCTGCAGAATCGACTGCTTGATCCACCACACAGCGTAGGAGATGAACTTGAAGCCCTTCTCACCGTCGAAGCGCGTGGCTGCGGTCATGAGGCCGACATTGCCAGCACTGATCAGATCCGACAAGGACAGGCCACGATTCTGATACTTCTTGGCTACGTCGATGACGAAGCGCAGATTGGCCTGCACCAGTTCGTCGCGTGCCTCCTGGTCGCCAGCGTGAATCTTGGCTGACAATTCAACTTCCTTCTCACGCGACAAAGGCGTTGAGTCGGCAATGTCATCGAAATAGAGGCGCAAAGCGCTCTCTTCGTCCTTCAATACTTCTTGCAGTGTGTACGCCATATCAGTTACTCCCGGGCGTTGTGGGGTCGTGAATCGTAAATGTCATTTTCAGGTTGTCTTCCATGACCCCGGCGGCAACCGCCAGAGGAACCAGTAGGACCGCTCGTTCGAGGACGAAGACGATCACAGGCCGCAGATCTCGAGGCGGTCTGTCAACAACTGGTGCATACGCGTCGCATCCTGCGTCGCGATGATTGTGTCGACGAATTCTGGCTCGCTGAATGCTCGCGCCAGGACGCCGATCAATTTCAGATACAAACCCGGCGCGTCTGCCGGCACGGCAATGAGGCAGATGAGGCCCACTTGATGCCGCTCATCGCCTGAGGGAAAGTCGATCGAGCGCTCAGGGTCTGTGCCGATCGCTATTCCGAGTCGCTTCACCATTCGACCGCGAGCGTGTGGTAGTGCGATGACACCGTCCAGCACTGTGCTCTGCAGGTTCTCTCGCTCCAATACAGCCTGCAAGAAGGCAAGGCTGTCGCCGATCACGCCCTGCTCGTGAAGTCGGTCGATCAAATGCTTGACCGCTTCGATCTTGCCTGACACGTCCAGTCCTGCAATCAGCAAATCAGGATGCAGTAGCGTGGACAGCACACTTGCCTGTCCTTCTGCAATTTCTGCACTGGATTGTGCCTGCTCTGGAGGTTTTGTCGTCAAGTCGTTGTTTTATATTCTGTTACGAGTTGTTTCTAAGCAGTGTGCAATTCTTGCACTGGAACGCAATTCTGAATCAATCTGTGGAACAAATTCGTTCTGCAAGAATCGTCTGAGATCTTAGTAACCTGTTGAAATTATTCAACGTAACACGATTCTATCAAAACACTCGGTGCTGCACGTCCCGTAGAGATGATCCATGCTTCATACACTACAAGGCAAAGGCGGTGCCACGCTGTCTTTATAGTGGTGTAAGATATTGTAAAATAGAGGCATATGATTATTCAACCGTCAACCGTCGACGCATCTCTACCAGCAGAATCAGACGATAGCTGCAGAAATTGCAGCACCAGAAGGCTCGCGGGAATGCTCTGGGTTGATTCTGTCATGGGCGAGAGGCGTTGCAGGGCCGGGATGGCTCGCGGCGGCGAAGGCCCTCGAGACGGGCGAGCCCCTCGTGGCGAGCGGCTTTGGACAAGAGACGACTACAAGTACGTGCTTAGCTGAGTCCGTATTGTTTCAGCTTGTACTGCAGCGTGCGAACGCTGATCCCAAGGATCTGTGCTGCTTCACGTCGATTCGACGTCAGGCGCTCGAGGGTGTGGACGATCAACTCGCGTTCCGCTTCATCGATCGATGTTCCGAGGGTGAGACTAATACGGCTGGACGTGGAGGAGGTGTCTTCGACCTCGAGAATTTCTCCCAATACTTCCCCAACCTGACGCGTCCCTACAAGGGCACCGTCGCTGGTTACGACGAGTCGTTGTATGACATTCCGCAACTCGCGAACATTGCCGGGCCACGGATGACGAGTGAGCAACTCCATGGCCGCCGGATCGGGCCTTTTTCGAGGCTGCTCATAGGCGCGGCAGGTTTCGTCGAAAAACCACTCGACGAGGGTCGGAATGTCCTCGCGCCGATCGCGCAGTGGGGGGATGTCAATGGGGACGACGTTGAGCCGATAGTAGAGATCGTCCCGGAATCTGCCGGATTCTACTGCCGCTTCCAGGTGGCGGTTTGTCGCCGCGATGATACGTACATCCGCTTTGTGGACTCGGGTGTCTCCCAGGGGCTGAAATTCCCGGGACTCCAAAACACGCAGCAAATCGACCTGATTCTTGAGGGGAACCTCGCCGATCTCATCGAGAAACAGGGTGCCACCTTCAGCCAGCGAAAAACGACCGGGGCGATCGGCATGGGCAGACGTAAAGGCGCCTCGTTTGTGGCCGAAGAGTTCGCTGGCGAAGAGATCCTCCGTGAAACCACCACAATTGACGGCGACAAAGGGGCCTTCTGAACGTCGACTGCGTTCGTGCACGGCGCGTGCGATCAATTCCTTGCCGGCACCTGTCTCGCCTCTGAGCAATACAGGTACATCTGATTGGGCGACCTGTTTGACGAGTCGTGTTGCTCGTTGCATCGCCGCGCTGCGTCGCACGATTCGACGAAAGGCGTCGTCCGTCTCCTGCCGGGCTTCGAGCTTTGACTGCAGTTCGCGATTCTCTCGCAAGAGCTCAGCGCGATCGATGGCCCTTTTGACGACGAGTCGCAGGTGAGCCAGATCGACGGGTTTCGTCAGGAAGTCGTGGGCGCCCTTCTTCATCGCCTCCACGGCGGTGCTGACATTGCCATGGGCAGTGAGCAGGATCGCTTGCGTATCTGGATACTGCTGGCCTACATGTTCCAGCAGATCCATGCCAGACGAACCGGGCATGCGCAGATCCAGAATAACGAGGTCGTAGTGCGCTTGCCGGAGGCGGTCTCGTACTGCATCGCCATCCGGGACGGTTTCCACCGCATAGCCGGGCAGCTCAAGTGCTTCCTTGAGTCCTTCGCGGATGTAGACTTCATCGTCAGCGACGAGAATCCGGGCAGGCGGTTCCGCCATGGAGTGGTCTTACCGATTGGAGGAGTGGGTGGTGGAGGCTGGAATTCAGGATTCGATGGTGGGCATCTCGAGATCAACTGTCGTGCCGGCACCGGGGCGACTTTGCAGGTGAAGCACGCCACCGTGCTGCTGTAGAATACCTTGAGCAATCGACAATCCCAAGCCGCTCCCTGTGTCTTTGGTAGTATAGTAGTACTCCAAAACGCGCTCCAGATCCTGATCTGGAATCCCGCAGCCGTCATCCTCAACACGAAATCGCAAGAAACTCTCGCCAAGTCGTTCAGCACTCAGAACGACATGCCCGCCGTCATCCACGGCCTGCAGGGCATTGATGATGACGTTGAGCAGTGCCTGACTCAGGACATTGTCGTCGGCCTTCAGCATCGGCAGATCAGCGGCAGCTAGTAGCGTGCATTCCACGCCGCGCTGACGCGCCTCGGGTTCCACCAGTGAATGCAGTCGCTCCAGGAGGCTCTGCGGCGCAATGGGGGCCAGGTGCAAAGCGGGAGGCCGTGAGAAGCGCAGGAAATTCTGCACGATACCATCGAGTCGACGCATCTCGGCTCGAGCAATGTCGAGGCGCTCGACGAATCGCCCACCAACATCCGGATCGAGTTCAATCGCCGTCTCTCGCATCAACTGAAGCTGAATGTCGACGGCACCAAGGGGATTGCGAATTTCATGTGCAACCGACGCGGCAAGTCGCCCCAGGGCAGCCATCTTTTCAGATTGCCAGAGTTCATGTTCGTCGCGCGGTGAATTCATCTCAGATCACGGCTCACTGGGTGGGATGCTGTGATTGACACTCTTGGAGGGAACCGGTAGACTCGCCGCGCAACTGCCGACAGCCCAGTCAGCGGCCAGAACAATCAACAGCCAAGATGGATCATTTTCGTGCCTCAAGAGGATAGCGCGACCAAGGACGAACGCAAGCGCGAGGTGGCTGCACGCAAAAAAGACGTGCAGACCATGTTCAACGCCATCGCTCGACGTTACGATCTGCTAAATCATCTGTTGAGCGCCGGCATAGACGTCTACTGGCGTCGTCGAGCTCTCTCCCGCTATCGTGGCCAGGCGCCGGCCCGTGTCCTGGATCTGGCGACGGGGACAGGAGATTTTGCCCTTGCCGCGCGCCGCCTGGGTCCGGGACGGATCATCGGCGCCGATGTCGCCATCGAGATGGTTCGACTTGGCGTGCCCAAGGTGGCACAGGTCGCGACGCCAGAGAGTCTGCGATTGATGGGGGGAGATGCTGAACGACTGCCCTTCAAGGATGGTTGTTTCGATCTGATCACGGTTGCTTTCGGCGTCCGCAACTTCGGTGATATTCCCACAGGTCTGGCTGAGGCCGCTCGCGTGCTGCGGCCTGGTGGCGAGTTGATCGTCCTCGACTTCACCGAACCGACACTGCCGGGCTTTCGCCAGCTCTATCAATTCTATTTCAAGTATGTTCTGCCGACTCTCGGGGGCTGGATCTCCGGCAACCGCGCCGCTTACAGCTATCTGCCGCGCTCAGTGGGAACTTTCCCGCAAGGCGACGCCTTCCTGCAACTGCTGCAAGACGCTGGTTTTCACAACAACCAGGGCCTGTCCATGAGTCTGGGCATCTGTGCCGTGTATCAGGGACTCAAGCAATAGTCCGGCGGATGCCCCAAACGCCCAGCGTGCAACGTGTTGACGCTCTGTGAGAGCACAGATATACTCGGACTCAACCTACCTCTGTTGTGCTAACCTCTGCCTGAGTTGCCTGTGATTCATCAACAGCAGATCGAACGTGCTGGTCTAGCGGATATCCACGCCAAAGTCGTCGATGGTCAGCGACTGTCGGCTGACGATGGGATCCGTCTGTATGAAAGTGCAGACCTGCCGATCCTCGGATATCTGGCAAACCTCGGGCGCGAAGCGCGTCATGGGGATACGACCTACTACGTGCGCAATCAGCACATCAACTACACCAACATCTGCAACAAGCTGTGCAAATTCTGCTCGTTCTATGTGAAGCCGAAGGATGAGCGGGGGTATGTCCTCGACCCGGAGCAGGTCGCGAAGCGCGTGACTGATTATGCTGAGGTGCCGATTACTGAGATCCACATGGTGGGTGGCGTGAATCCCAAGCTGCCCTACAAGTACTATCTGGATGTGTTGCAAGCGATGAAGCAGGCGCGACCAGAGGCCCACCTCAAAGCATTCACCATGATCGAGGTGGCACAGATTCAACGAATCGCCAAGAAGCCACTCGCTGAAGTCTTCGCCGACATGCGACGTGTGGGACTGGAATCTCTTCCGGGGGGTGGCGCCGAAGTGTTTTCCGAGCGTGTGCACGAGGATCTGTTCTGGACCAAAGCTGATTCAGACGATTGGCTCGCAATTGCCGCCGAAGCGCACAGGGCGGGCCTGCCGTCGAATGCGACCATGCTCTACGGGCACGTGGAGAACACGGAGGAAAAGGTCTATCACCTGTGTCGTCTGCGCGAAGTTCAGGATGAGACAAATGGTTTCCTCGCTTACATCCCGCTGTCTTTCCACCCGGAACGCACGGAGATTGACCATCTACCCGGGCCCACGGGGCAATTGGATCTGAAAGAGATCGCAGTGGGGCGTTTGATGCTGGATAACTTCCCCCATGTGAAGACCTTCTGGATCATGAACACCATCGAGATATCGCAAGTTGCCCTGTGGTATGGTGCCAATGACATCGATGGGACCATCATGGACTACGAGATTACGCGCACCAGCTTTGAGGATACCCAGCAGCGACTGACGCAGAAGAACCTGCTGGATCGGATCGTCGAAGCAGGCAGGCAGCCTGTCGAGCGAGACTCGCTTTACAACATCGTCGAGGCAGAAAATGTGCCTGCCGCGGCGCCTGAATATGCGGCACAGCATGCCAACGCGGGTAGTCTGGCATGACAGCAGATATCACAGATATCGCTAGCAAGGTCGGCGATGGTGAACGCATCACAGATGAAGATGCAGCAAGACTCTTCGCGCATCCGAATGTCGCCGAACTCGGTCTGCTGGCGAATGCCGTCAGGATGCGGAAGTATCCTGACTCAACGGTCACGTTCAACGTTGGGCGCAATATCAACTACACCAATGTCTGTTGGGTGAAGTGTGACTTCTGTGCGTTCTATCGTGCCCCAGGTTCGGACGAGGGCTACACGTTGTCGAAGGAGCAGATCTTCGCCAAGATCGATGAACTCGTCGCTTTTGGGGGGGACGAGCCCAAATCGAATGAAATCCTCATGCAGGGCGGGCTCAATCCAAAACTGCGCCTCGATTACTATGAGGATCTGCTCAGCGAGATCAGAGACCGATATCCCTCTGTGCAACTGCATTGCTTGTCTGCGACAGAGATTATCTACATTGCACATCTGTCGAAATTGCCTCTGGACGAGACCATCTCGCGGCTGCGCGCTGCGGGTCTCGACTCGATTCCCGGAGCGGGTGCGGAGATTCTCAATGATGATGTGCGCGACATCATTGGCTTCCGCAAGGACCGCACACAGGAGTGGTTGGAGGTCCATCGAATCGCCCATGGCCTTGGCATGCGCACGACGGCTACCATGATGTATGGTCACGTTGAGTCCACGGATCATCGCATCGAGCACCTGCGATTGCTGCGTGATTTACAGGATGAGACCGGTGGTTTTACAGCGTTCATCTCGTGGAATTTTCAGCCCGATGATACAGACCTGGGCGCTGACAGCGAGCGCTGGAATGGTATGAAGGCGACGGGTTTTGATCATCTGCGCACGGTCGCAGTGGCGCGTATGTATCTGGATAACATCTCATCCTTCCAGGCGTCGTGGGTTACACAGGGGCCGAGAATCGCACAAGTGAGCCTGAAGTACGGGGTGAACGACTTCGGCAGCACCATGCTCGAGGAGAACGTGGTCTCTGCGGCGGGAACGAGTCATACCCAGGAGATGGGGCTCGACAACATGGAGCGACTCATCCGTGACGCCGGCTATGATCCCCAGCGTCGTAACACCGCCTATGCGACGGTCGCTACCCGCCCGCGGTTGGAGGCCCTGGCGGCGGCCTCATGAGCGCGAGCGGTGACCCCGACTGTTCATCCTCGCAGGTGCTGACACCCAAGATTCGCTTGGGTGCCGTCAGTTATCTCAATACACGATCCCTCACGGTGGGGCTCGACGGCGCTGACAGCCCCTTCGAACTGCACCACGATCTGCCCGCTCGCTGCGCCGCAGATCTGGAAGCTGGATCGATCGATGTCGGACTGATTCCCGTCATCGAATACGCCCGACAGGATCCGCACTACTGGATCGTGCCCGGCATCTCGATCGCCTCGCAGGGTGAGGTCCTCACGGTTCGACTCTTCTATCGCGGTGAACTCGCCAAAATCAAACGTATCGCTGTCGATACAAGCTCCCGTACATCGGTGGCGCTCATGACGGTGTTGCTGCGCGAGCAATTTGGTCTGGATCCTGAGCATGTGGCTGCGGCGCCCGATTTGGATGCGATGCTGCATCACGCAGATGCGGCCCTGCTGATTGGCGACCCCGTCCTGCCACTTGTTGCTGAGGACGCGGCGGTGGACAACGCGGACCCGCGTCAGAGTCTGGATCTTGGCAAACAGTGGACGATGATGACGGGGAAGCCCTTTGTCTTCGCTTTTTGGGCGGGGAGACAGGGCGCCATTGGTCCAGGGCATGTGGCTCGCCTGCAGCAAGCTCGGCTCGCAGGCTCTGCTTGCCTGCCTCAGATCGCGGCGACATTCCAGCGGGAGCGTGCAGGTGATGCGGCCCTGTATGAGCGCTATCTGCGAGACCACATCCGCCACGATCTAGGCGCCGAAGAACTTGATGGTCTGCGAGAATTCTATCGACTCGCTGCAGTGCATGGCGTTATTGATGCGGAACCAGGTCTCAGATTCTACCCCGCTGGTTCCCACAGATCTGGCTCGGACACATCTGGCTCCGCTTCTAACGGCACTGACCAGGCATGAGCCCTTCCTCACCGATCGTGACCTACGGGCGCATGATTCGGTTTTCACACTCGATCTTCGCCCTCCCCTTCGCTTTCAGCGGTGCGGCATTGGCAGCTGCCGTTGCAGGGATCACGGCAGCGCAGGTGGGCTGGATCATCCTTGCCATGGTCGCAGCTCGATCTGCCGCAATGGGCTTCAATCGACTCGTGGACCGTCACATAGATGCGGCCAATCCACGCACGGCGCAGCGCGAGCTACCTCAAGGGGTGGTGTCTCCACTGGCCGTATGGATTCTGGTCGTGCTTTCTGCTTTGGCACTGATCGGTGCCGCATGGAAGCTGAATCCTCTGTGTCTGGCACTGTCGCCGGTAGCGTTGTTCGTGGTCGGGGGATACTCCTTCACGAAACGATTCACCTGGGGATCACACCTCGTGCTCGGGCTTGGCCTGGGCCTGGCCCCATTGGGTGCCTGGATCGCCGTCGCAGGCCAGTTCAATCCTGCGCCTGTCCTGCTCGGGCTTGCCGTCATGAGTTGGGTCGCCGGCTTCGACATCCTCTACAGTTGCCAGGATCATGAATACGACAAGGGCGTTGGGCTGCATTCGATCCCCGTTCGTTTTGGCCTCGTCGGCGCCTTGCGACTGGCACGCATCTTACATGTGATGACGATCGTCTTCATGTTGTGTGTGGGCACGGTGGCGGGATTGCGTTGGATCTATTTCGCCGGCGTGGGTGCGATCACGCTGCTGTTGTGCTGGGAGCATCGACTTGTGCGACCTGACGATCTGACCAAAGTAAATACGGCCTTCATGACGGCGAACAGTATCATCAGCGTCGCCTATTTTGCTTTCACTCTCACCGACTTGCTCTTGCTGGGTGATCAGCCCCTGTGGGCCGTGTCGGTTCCCTGACGGATCAATCCATATGGCAAATCTCGACGACATCCTCCATTCGGATGATTCGATCTATCAGGTTCACACCCGGGTTGCGGGCCCAACGGGCGCCCTGCCACTGACAGAGGAGACAGTGCTCTCTTCGCCGAGTGGCGACATCTTCGGTTTCAGTCAGAATGCGGGAATGGGTTGGAATCCGGCAGAACTTGGGCGTAGAGAATTCCTGATCCTCAGCACGATGGGTGGTATTCGGGCACCGGATGGAAAACCGATTGCCCTGGGGTATCACACGGGTCACTGGGAAGTGGGCCTGTTGATGGAAGCAGCAGCGAAGGAGATCACGCGTCTGGGAGGCATCCCCTTTGCCGCGTATTGCTCGGATCCGTGTGACGGGCGTTCGCAAGGCACGTCAGGCATGTTCGACAGTCTGCCGTATCGAAACGACGCAGCCATCGTGCTCGGCCGTCTCATACGTTCGTTGCCAACCAGACGCGGTGTGTTAGGTATTGGCACCTGCGACAAGGGCCTGCCGGCGATCCTGATGGCCTTGGCTGCGGCGCGGAAACTACCTGTCGTCGTCGTGCCTGGGGGGGTGACACTTCCTCCCGAGTCAGGCGAGGATGCGGGGAAGATCCAATCTGTCGGGTCGCGTCTTGCCCACGGCGAGATCACGATCCACGAGATCAATGACCTCGGTTGTCGCGCCTGTGCTTCGCCTGGCGGCGGGTGCCAATTCCTTGGTACCGCAGCGACGTCCCAGGTTGTCGGTGAAGCGCTGGGCTTGAGTCTGCCGCATTCGGCACTGGCCCCTTCTGGTCAGCCCGTATGGACTGACCTTGCTGTGCGCTCGGGACGAGCTCTGGTCGCACTCGAGCAAGAGGGAATCTGCAGCAACGACATCGTGACAGATGCAGCGATCCACAATGCGATGGTTGTTCATGCGGCCTTCGGTGGCTCGACGAATCTACTTCTTCACGTGCCGGCGATTGCCTATGCCGCCGGTCGTCGCCGCCCCGTGGTCGATGACTGGGATCGCATCAATCGTCAGACCCCGCGTTTGGTAGATGTCTTGCCGAATGGGCCGGAATTCCACCCGACGGTCCGCGCCTTTCTCGCCGGCGGTGTTCCGGAAGTGATGTTGCATCTACGCGAGATGGGGCTGCTGAAGCTCGATGCGCTCACCGTCAGCGGACGAACAGTGGGTGAGAATCTGGACTGGTGGCAGGCGAGTGAACGGCGGACGCGTTTCCGTGAGGGACTCAAGGTGAGCGATGGCGTTGAGGCGGATGAGGTGATCATGGATCCGCAACGTGCCGCTGATCGGGGACTCACGAGCACGGTCTGTTTTCCCAAGGGCAATCTGGCCCCGGAAGGCTCCGTCGTAAAGAGTACGGCGATTGCACCGAGCATGCTGGACGAGGCCGGAGTGTATCGTCTCAGCGGACCGGCTCGCATTTTCACGACAGAGCGGTCGCTGATGGCGGCGATCAAGGCCGACCAGATTCGAGCGGGTGATGTGATCGTCCTGCTGTCGTCGGGACCCATGGGCAGTGGGATGGAAGAGATTGCCCAGGTAACGATCGCGCTGAAGTATCTCGACTATGGTAAAGACGTCGCCCTACTGACAGATGCTCGTTTCTCGGGCTTCAGTTCGGGACCTTGCATTGGCCATCTTGGGCCGGAGGCGTTGGCGGGAGGGCCCGTGGGGCGACTCGTTGAGGGTGACGTGCTTGAGGTCATGGTGGATACGCGCAATCTGCAAGGCTCGATCAATCTCATCGGTCATGGGGGCGAGGTCTTCGGCGCCGAGCGGGGCAGGGCCGTCCTTGAGGACAGACCACCTCGCGATGATCTTGCTGCCGAAGCGGAGCTACCCGATGACACGAGACTATGGGCAGCTCTGCAGAACGCCGGAGGTGGTACGTGGGGTGGGTGTGTCTATGACGTAGACGCCATCCTTGCACTACTTGACGCCGGCAAGGCGGCCCAGGCGGAGACGACGGGCTAATGTCGGGGGCATCAAGCAAGACCTTCGCCGTCGCCATCACCGGTGCGTCGGGAGCGATTTACGCTGTGCGGACGTTGCGTGCACTTCTGGCCGATGGCCACCACGTACATCTGATCATGTCGAAGTATGGCCGCTACGTCATGCACGAGGAGCAGGGCTGGCAGGCTGACTCTGAGTCGATCCTGGATTTCCTGACGCGAGTCGGTGGCGACGAGATCAGAAATGGCACGATGGACGAGCACAATGTGAACGATCTGACGCGCGCCATCTCCTCAGGGTCGGCACCTTGTGATGGAATGGTCGTGGTACCCTGCTCAGCCAAGAGTCTGTCGTCGATCGCCCATGGCAGCTCATCGAATCTGATCGAACGTACGGCAGATGTAACGCTGAAAGAGCGACGGCCTCTGGTGCTGGTCGTGCGCGAAACGCCGATGAATCTGATTCAGTTGCGCAATATGGTCACCGTTGCTGAGGCGGGGGCAGCCGTCGTGCCGGCGATGCCTGCGTTCTATCAGAAGCCAGTCACCTTCGAGGATCTTGGGGACTTCATCGCCGGTCGGATTCTGGGACTGTTAGGTCTCGATCACGAACTATTCACACGTTGGACCGGTGGCGGCGGCGATGGCACCTGAATAAGCGCGACAGACTGGAAAAACAACAAGGGGACCCCGGATCCATCCGGGGTCCCCTTGTGTTTAGACCGAGCATGCCGGGGAGTGGCTGCCCGACCCGGTTTCCTGCAAGCCTGCTATCGCGCTTAGGCGCAGCGACGATAGCGACCGTTGAGTTCCTGTTGCACTGTCAGCGCCCAGGCGCGCCGTGTCGGGGGAGACCCGGCACGAACCGATCGCCGCAGTTGACTGGATAGGCGGCGGCGGCTGTCCGGGGGGAGCCCTTCAAGCAACTGCACGTGCCATCGCGTACTCATGAGCTTTCTCCGATGTAGTTAGTGCCGGTCATTGACTGCCTCGCCGACTTCTGTTCGCACTGACTCATGTACTGCCGCTTCCAACTGCAGCTCGGCGTAGTTCTTGAACTGCGACGCGCCGGAGAGCATGAACTGCAGCAGTAAAGCGGACATGCCGCACATCAACGTGACGATCGCATACATGCGCGGTCTGGTTCTCAAGTGAAATCCACTCGTCATCATTTTCTTTGCTCCTGTATCCGCGAACTGGAGAGGGGCGAGCCCGGGGCCCAGCATCTGCGCGAGGAGCAGCAGACGCCGGTGGGAGAGAAAAGTGGAATGCTCCCGGGCCCGTCACCCATTCCAGCCAAGTAGAATCCCGGGACAAACGGGAATCGCGGAGGATGTTCGGACGCACCACCTATTGCAACGCCTGTGCCATAGATCGGAGGTATGTTCTTAACATGTTGTTATTATATGAAGTTACAAATGTCTAGTTACTTCGCAATCACATGTAATACCACATGTTTTCGTGTAAGACCGAACACAGTATGTAGCGGTTGGGTAACACTGCACGACGATATCTGGAGGGAGCCCCGAAACCGCCAGGAAGGGCGGGGGAGGAAGTACCTGCCGTGTGCGGGAAGGAACTTCCCTATGGGCGGGGGGCGGGCCGAGAGAACCAGTCGGTGATGACTTGCTCGGCCGGTTTGCCACGCGGTGTGAAGCCATTGTTGCGGGCGCCACCACGATCCATGGCAGCGTGCCACTTCCACCAGTAAAGCCCGTAGAACCAGTCCCGTGACCAGAAGCTCTCAAGGACGGCCTGGTACGCACGCTGCTGCAAATGCAGATCGATCGCTCCGTCGTCGCGACGGGGCCATTCCCATGGACGCACTGTCGATCCGCGCACCGAACGAAACCCGATCTCTGTCAGCAAGACAGGTTTTCCTGTTCGACGTTGGACTACTTCAATCTGATCGGCAATGCGCGTGCTGCCCACTCGCAGGGCGGTGAGGTTCGTTTCGGCTCCTTCGGCGGTGACAGGGAAGAAGGCATTGACGCCGATGTAGTCGAGTTCACGCCAGAAGCTTACCACGTCATAGTCCTGCCACCAGTTGGCGGCATAGGTCAGTGGACCGGGGTAAATCTCACGAATCCTGGCGATGAGCTGCCGCCACTCGTCCGGACGTTCTGTCACGGTGCGAGACAATTCGACACCGATGCAGAAGATCTCGACGTCCGTTTCTGCTGCGACACGAGCGTAGTGCAGGATAAATCGCTCATAGTTCGCAAACCATTGGGCCCAGTCTGCCTCCGTGGCAAAACCGATGGTCCCGCGCCAATCATCATTTCCCTGCTGGCGCAGCCAGATATGCGGTTTGAGCATCACTTTCAGGCCGAGATCATGGGCCTGCGAAATTCCATCGGCGAGGTGCTCGTCTGGAGGATCGGAGCGGAAGCTGATGTCCGTGGACGTGACGCTGTGCTGATAGCCAAAGGGATTGAGCGCGATCCACTCAACACCAAGAGTTCCGCGTAGATAGCGCAGAGATGTCTGTGTTGTTGGCGAGCGCATGTCATCCCCGCCGCGATAGCCGTGGGTGAAGGTGATGCCCTTCTGGAATTGCGGTGTCATCTCGGCATGGGCAGCCGTGAAACAGAGGTCAAACAGGAAAACCAGGAGTAAGAAGCTGGCCCCTCGGGCTACGGGTCGCCGAGGGGGCCCCTGATGCCCCTGCGACTGCATGTCGCCCTCAAGCCCCATCATCAAGGGATGAGACGTCCGATTCGTTCGTGGCGAAGGCCCCGGGGGATAAATCCGGTCAAGTGATCGCCTTCGCGTGAAATCACACCACGGCAAATCTGCCATGGGCCATAGCCACAGATGACTTCGCCTCGTATCTGCCTGTCCGGACTCTGACAATCTGCTGGCAGGTCGACATGATTGTGGGCGAACAACTGTTGAACCTGCGTCCAGGTCAGCTCGATACGTCGGTCCGACACGGAATCTCCCCACAAGCCGACAGACTGCTGGCTCAGAAACAGATGGTCTTTGTGCAGGCCGCCGATACGCATCCCGGCGCGCACAAAGGCCGGCAACGATGCTGCGATGACCTCGCTGACGGCGGGGCGAAGTGTGAGGTCTCGATGCCCACGAACCAATTGCTGCCCCCTGGGAATGTCGAGCGCAATACCCCATTTCTGCTGCACGTAGTCACCCATCTGATCTGCATCGGTGGCATAGTCCTCTGCCACCAGTTTGAGATCTGCTTCCACGGTGTGTCCCTGCGTAGCCGCTTGCTTGCCCACACGGGCGACAAAACAACCCTCCGTTTGATGCTCATGCGGCCAGATTCGGATACAACGGCGGAAACTCTCAGGGTAACAGGTGGCAATGTCCTCCCGTAGAGGCCCTGTGGACGATTCGATTCCCGGTATGCCATCGATACCCAGGATCTGAGCATTTTCCCCTGTGCGGCGCAACAGTCCCAGAAGCACATCCTCGTTTTCTTCCGTCGACAGGGAGCACGTTGAATAGACAAGGATTCCACCCGGGCGAAGCATGTGAAACGCAGCCCTCAGCAGACCGACCTGTTGGTAGCTCTTGCGGACGGCATCTTCTGGCGACCAATAGGCCAGCTGACCTCGACTCTTGCCGATGATGCCGTCCCCCGAGCAGGGCGCATCGAGGAGGATACGGTCAAAGGCATTGTGAAAGGAACGTGCCAACTGTGCTCCATCCACGCCCGTCAGCAAGCAGTGGTGAACACCACAGCGTTCCAGGTTGCCTACCAACGACGCCATCCGTTTCTGCTTGGGCTCGTTGCAGACCAGCAAGCCTTGATTGTTCATCAGACTGGCGATGTGTGTTGCCTTGCCCCCCGGTGCTGCTGCCAGGTCGAGGACACATTCTCCAGGCTGTGGATCGAGGACTCTTGCTGCGAGTGTCGTCGCTTTCGCCTGCACGTAGACGGCCCCCAGGGCCACTTCAAGGGTGTTTCCGAGAGGGGCATCGGGGGCACGATCACCCAACGTGAAGGTGTCCTCGCACCAGGCGACGGGGCGTCCGACTGATTCCAGCAGCGAACGCACGGCCTGTGCGTGAGAGGGGAGTAGGCCGTTGACCCGAACGCACACCGGGGGCGTCGCCACAATCGCCTCGCGGAATCGCTGCCGGTCTGCTGTATCAGCGGGCAGCAGACGCTCGAGATGACACAGAAGTGCCTCGAGGCGTTCTGCCTCCTGAGCCGGACTCATCGCTGCTTTGCGGTTTCGTGGGGATGTGGCGTTATTCGACATGCCTTAAGGACCTTACCTCTGCCCTCAATGCCTGTCAAAGAGACGCCTGTCAAACAGACGCCCGAAAATGGGGTAACTCCGTCCGCCCTGGATACGTATATCGTCAGTGACGTCCATCTGGGAAATCGTCACTGCCATCGTGAGAATTTCCTGCGTTTTATCGACCAGTTGCCCGATGCAGTTCGTCTGGTGCTCAATGGTGACATCGTTGACGAACCCGACGATCCACTGGCGGCCGAGGATGAGCAGATCGTCGCGCGGCTCGTCGAGGAGTCGCGTAGGCGTCCCGTGGTCTGGGTCTATGGGAATCACGACGAGAAAGTGGCCATCAAGGATCCAGGCAACATTCAGTTTGTCGAGCGCTGGGCCATCGATGGTCGGTTGCTCGTGATGCATGGCGATGAACATGATGGTGTGATGCCAAGACATGGTCTGTTCAAGAAGGTCTTCAAATCACTACATCGACTTCGCGTCGCGCTGGGTTTTGCTGATGTGCACGTGGCTGACTATGCAAAACGATGGGGGTTTCTCTACCGCGTGTTGACGAAGCATGTCGCAGACAAGGCTCTGCGTACGGCGGCGGCAGAAGGATTTGGCGCCATCACGTGTGGTCACACGCACGCACCGGTGGATCTGACCGTTGACGGTCGACGCTATCTGAACACCGGATGCTGGACTGAATCGCCTTCGTACTATGTCGGTGTGTCTCCTGATCACATCGAGTATCACCCGTTTCCTGATGAATCTGGTCGCCGGGACTCCACACATTGATCGTCCTTCTCGTTCTACTGGTTGTGGCCAGCACTGCCCCAGCCAATTCACAGGATCAGGATCTACGCTGGCCATTGGCGATGGCTCCCGCCCTCTCTTCCACTTTCGGCGAAACTCGGGCGACGGCGTTTCATGCGGGTCTCGATCTAAAGACCTGGGGGAAGACCGGATACGCCGTCCATGCTGCCGCAGATGGCTGGATCGAACGTGCCAGGATGTCACCCTGGGGAAATGGTCGAGTCATCTATTTACGGATGAATGACGGGCGCATTGCTGTCTATGCGCACCTCGATTCGTTCTTCACACCTGTGCAGCAAAAGATTCGCGCCGAACAACAGCGCCTCGGACACTACAGTGTGCAGTTGTGGTTTGAAAAAGGTAAAGTCCCCGTTCAGCGCGGCGAGGTGATCGGCTTTACGGGTGAGACCGGCGGGGGACCGCCGCATCTGCATTTTGAGCTGAGAGATGCGGCGAATGTGCCGCTGAATCCGCTCCTCCATGCTTTCAAAGTGGCCGATACGGAAGCACCGACGCTGCGTCGTCTCCTCATTGTGCCCCGGGGAGCCGGGTCACTGGCAGACGGCGACCATGCACCGGTGGTCGTCCCCGTGCGCTGGCATGCTGCGACGCAGCGCTTTGTTGCAGCCAGATCCGTCACTGTCTTTGGGCGATTTGGGATCGGCGTCGAACTCTTCGATACAGCCAATGCGGCGGACAACAAGATGGCCGCACTGCGTCAGGCACTGATCGTCGATGGACGCGAGGTCTTCAGTAGTCGTCTGCACCGGGTACCGTTCGGCGACGGGCATCAGGTCGCTTTGGATCGCTGGAGGCAGGGTGATTTCATCTTCTCCAATCTGTTTCAGCGTCCGGGCAATCGCCTGGCATTCTACGAATCGGATGGCAACGCAGGTTGGCTCTTCGCCGGCGGCCAGGATCTTGGACCCGGGGAGCACGAGATCGAAGTTGTCGCGTCCGATGTGAGTGGGAATGAGAGTCGCGCCACGTTGACGCTGCAGGTGGCTTCATCCTATGCCCAGGCGCTGGCAGGTTCGGCCGTTGTAGAAAAGGCACCTGCCGTCGAGTTGGTCGCATACGAACGTTTTGCTGTTCTGAAAGTCAATCGCGCCGGGAACTCACAACTCGGCGAACCGCAGGTGACCGCTGGCGGCGTGCCGCTTGCACTGCAGCCTCGGCCCGGGGGGCACACAGGACTCATCTCCTATGCAACCCTCCGCGCTGAAGATTCTCAGTATCTACAGGTGGATGTCAGATTCGGTGCCGGTAGCGATGCAGACACGACACTGACTCTGACGACCCAGTCGATTGGCCCGGGTCAGTCGCAAGACCTGACCTATGACCAAGGAAGAATGATTCTCCATCTCGAGGCCGGATCGGCCTACGAGCAACTGGTGCCCCAGGTTTCATCTGCGCCACCTGAGGCAGCGTCGGGCGTGAGAGCGACGGGTCCAGGATATACGGTCGAGCCCCAGACGATCAGTTTCGACAAATGGGCGCGCGTCTCTTTTGCCATGCCCGATGGCAAGGATGCGAGCAAGCTTGGCGTGTACGTCAGCGACGGTGAGGGTGGGTGGGTATTCATCGGTAACCAGTTCGAAGAGCAACGGATCAGTGCCCGCATCAGAGCCTTCGGAACCTTTGCTTTGCTCGAGGATGTCGCACGACCCACGATATCGACCTTGCTGCCAAGATCCCAGACATGGATCGATGAACGCCGTCCCCTCTTGCGGGCGCGCGTTGTGGATCGGGGCAGTGGTTTCGGCAAAGAACTCGACCTGGAGATCGAGTTGGATGGTCGCAAACTCATCCACATTTACGATCCGGAGGCAGATGTGGTCGAAGCGCGTCCAGATCGCCCTCTGGCAGATGGCGAGCATGTGTGGACGGTGAGGGCTCGCGATCAGGCGGGGAATTCGACCGAAGTGAGTGACGTCTTCGGTCTCCGCTGAGGGCTCAGAACTTAAGTCAGCTACCCAGCTCGAGTTGTTGCTGTAGGTAGGCGAGGGCCTCGTGTGGGTCATCGCAGACGTGAAACAGATCAAGATCTTCCTGGCTGATCGTCCCCCAGCGCGCCAGCGCTTCGAAGTCGACGGTCTCCTCCCAGAACTGCTTGCCATACACAACGACGGGCATGGGGGAGCTACGCCCTGTCTGGATCAGGGTCAGAACTTCGGCCAATTCGTCGAGGGTGCCAAAGCCACCGGGGAAGACGACAACACCGATGGCGAGTTGAACGAACCACAATTTCCGCATAAAGAAATAGTGGAATTCGAGACTGAGTTCCGGCGTGATGTAGGGATTCGGGGCCTGCTCGAAAGGCAAGGAGATGTTGAGGCCGACAGATCGGCCACCTGCTTCGTGCGCACCTCGATTGCAGGCTTCCATCATGCCGGGACCGCCACCTGAGGCCACGACGAAGCCTTCCCGATCCTCGCGGCACAACTGCTGCGCCCATTCGGTCAGGAGTTTCGACAGGACTCTGGCATCTTCGTAGTAGCGAGCCAGGCGCAGGGCGTTCTCGAGGGGGCCGATCTGATCTGCTGGTGCCTGGCGCTGACGTGCCGCATCCAGATCGGCCTGTACTTCCTCCAAAGGCCGTGAACGAGCGGAGCCAAAGAATACGAGGGTGTTGCTTACATCCTGGCTCTCGAACCGCGCCTCCGGTTCCAGGTATTCGGCAAGGATGCGGAGTGTGCGTGCCTGCGGACTCGTGAGAAAATCGATGTCACGGTAGGATTTCGTCGGCAGATGCGGTGTCATCGCCTCAGCAACCACTTCGTCTGTTGAGCGACGCCCCGTACCACGACGATCGAGGTCTCGTCGTTCCTCTATGCTGCGCCGATCAGAAGAACGATTTGGGCCCCCCTGATCTGAGCGGCGGCTAGAAATGCGTCGCTCGTCATCAATATGTACACCGTCTCCTTCGCGGCGTTCACTACCGCGTCGCTCTGTCGTGCGCCGTTCATCAGCGCGGCGTTCCAGGTCGCGCCGTTCAACATTGCGTCGCTCGTCACTACCGGTGTGCTCGTCAGAGAAAGAGGACATGATGCTAGCCGGCACTCGTGATCTGTTGTTGGACCTGACGGGCGATCTGCGCAACCGCCTTGGAGGCGGCCGTGTCCGGGTGAGCGAGAATCGCCGGCGTGCCTTCGTCGGCGCCGGCGCGCACAGCTGGCTCCAGGGGCACGCTGCCCAAAAAGGGCATCTCGAAGCCGCTGGCAGCGGCCGCGCCGCCACCCTGGCCGAAGGGATGTGACTCGCCGTCGCAGGAGGGGCACACAAAGCTGGCCATATTCTCGATCAAGCCCAGAAGGGGAACTTCCGTCTGTTGGAACATCTTAACCCCCCGTGCGACATCTTCCAGGGCCAGTTGCGATGGGGTCGTGACGATCAAGGCCCCCGTCAGCGGCGCTGTCTGCGTGAGGCTGATCTGCACGTCGCCTGTGCCGGGAGGTAAGTCCAACAGCAGCACATCGAGCTCTCCCCAGTCTACCTGGAAGAGGAATTGCGAGATCATCTTGGCCAACATGGGGCCACGCCAGATGACGGGAACCCCCGCATCGACGAGCATTCCCATAGAGATGATGTGCACACCGTGAGCCTCGGCGGGCCCGATCTTACCTGTTGCCGGATCGACCTGTGGTTTCGTGTCCACGCCCAACATTCCGGGAACGTTGGGCCCGTAGATGTCTGTATCCATCAGCCCCACGCGCAGCCCGTTGGCAGCCAGAGCGACAGCGAGATTCACACTAATCGTCGACTTGCCTACTCCTCCCTTGCCGGAGGAGATAGCGAGCATATTTTCTACTCCCGGAACTGGTTGCCGCTCATGGGTCTGTACTTGTGTCACGGTGACGGACTCTCTTCAAGATGGGGACGATACGAACATGACAATATCCTCGTGCGTTCGTAGGGCGGCAAGGGTAAGCTCCTCGGCTACGATGGTCCTGGTCGCTGTGACGGTGTCGGCGTTGACAGGCTGCACATCCGTTGACCAGATGTATGCAGCCTATCAGAAAGGGGACGAGTCGCAGTATGTGCGTCTCCTCGAGATTGCCAGTCGTCAAGACATTCCCTATGCGACGCGCAAGACGGCCGTGAAGGCCCTCGGAGAGATTGGCTCGAGCCAGGCGCTACCGGTGTTGCTGGGGATCCTGCACGAATTCGACCGACGCAGTTCGCTGAAGGAAGAAACGCTCATCTCTTTGGGCCGGATTGGCGATCCGAATGCGGTGCCCCCCATCGGCCATCTGCTGGACCGCTCCCTCACCGAACCGAATGCTGACCTGCGCATGACAGCGATGCCCGTCCTGTCGCAATTGGGCGGTGCTGATGCTGCAGAAATTCTGGTCAATGCCCTCATGTACTACGATGTGCTCACGACACGCTCAGAAACGACGACATATCGTGGTGTTTTTTCTGGAGATGAACAGGAAATCAGCGCTTTGCGGGACTCGATGCTTCAACCCGCAGGCGGTCGCGCAAGTGGGCTGGGAGGTGGTTCTGGGGTTAATGATCTGACGGGGCAGGCACCCAGAGATATCGGTTTTTTCGGCAGCAATGTCGAGTTCATGTCGGACGCTCTGTCTGACACGACACCGAAGGAGCGCGACATGGCCCGCGAGTCCCTCGTAGGTGTGGGGCTCGTCGCTGTGCCTGTGATTGAGCACTTTCTCCTGAACCATGACACGACGACCACCCTGCAGCAAGAACTGGCGGCCGTCATCGGCCGAATTCGCGAGGTGGACATTGAGGTGGGCGCCGGCGAAGGCTGAGGCCTGGGCACAGCTCAATTTCAGGTCGCGTTGACATTCCGCAGGGCCCCGGCTATACTACGCCTCCATTTTTTAAGCCGACATCTTCTGCCCACGGTCGCTGACCATGACACAAGACATTACGCGCCTTCTCGCCGACTGGGACTATGAGCCCGGAGAGCTACGTGTGCGCAAGATTGATGGTGACGACGGTGAGCCGAAGATCCAGATCCGAATGGACCTGGGGCTCATGCAGTTGGCGTGGCAGGGACGGCCCGATGGCACCCGTCCCCATGACACCGATTCGTTGTTGACCTACTTCCGTGCGCAGCAGACAGAGCACGAGGCCGAATCGACGGACCCCTATCAGATGTCCCGCGAACAATGCTGGGCATTGGGGCAGGAGGCGCTGCAGTATTATTGGCGTCGCATCAGCTTCTTCGAGTTGCAGGAATACGCCGCCGCCGAGGCAGATGCCGATCACAATCTCGAGATCCTCGATATTTGTGAACATCACGCCGAGCACGAGGAAGATCGGCAGTTGGCCGATCAGTATCGGGTCTTCGTCACGTCGCATCGGATTCAGGCGCGAGCTCTGTCCATGCTGGACAAGGAATCGCACACGGATGCCCTGGTTGAGATTCGTGAGGGAATCGAGACAGTTGAGGGGCTCCTGCGGGATCTGGGTGACCCGGAGGCCCTCGATAGCTCACCGGAATTGCAGTATTTGCGCCAATGGGCCGATGAAGTGGAGGGGAAGCAGCCCCTGACGAAGGTTGAGCAGCTGCGGGTAGATCTGAAACAAGCAGTGGAACGGGAACAATTCGAGCGCGCCGCGAGTCTGCGCGACGAACTCAAAGAGTTTGATAATCAGGACCAAGGGACGAGAAACTGATGGCAAAGCGAGTCGCAATAACCAAACGAGATCGAGACAAGATGAAAAAGCAGTTGCTCGACCGACGGGCCGAGCTGCTGGCTGATCTCGATGGCAATGAGAGCGATATCGACACGCTCCAGGAACCGAAGGCCGATGATCTCGATCGCGCCGTCGAGGCAGGGGCGATGGAACTGTTGGTCGCCCTCGGAGACACGGAAAGACGGGAGTTGGAGGAGATTACTCTGGCTCTCGAGAAGATCGACCTGGGCGAATATGGGCGATGTGAGGCCTGTCGCGATGAACCGCTGAATCTGTGTCCCACCTGCCCGTTCATCCCCAGGCCGCGGCTCGATGCGTTGCCTACAGCGCGCTTGTGCGTTGCCTGCCAGGAAGCGGAGGAGCAGAACAAGATTCCAAACTACACGCGCCTGCGACCACGGAAGACAATTTTCCAGGAGGGCGAGGAGTTTTCGCACCCACTGATGGAGAACAACGACAACGACTGACGTCGTCGTTTTGCTGAGTTTCGGGGTCGGCCTCCTTTGGGAGGGCGGCCCCATTTTTTTTGAACATACCCGTTCGAGCGCAAATCCAATACCTACCCCTATCTTAGCTATGCAAGCTAGTCGGTTGCCGCGACATTTCGCATGTACCCTTTCCAAGGGCATTTCTTGGCACAGGATGTTACCACCGAGGCGGTGATGATCGTCTCCGGACTGCCACGTTCTGGCACGTCTATGATGATGCAGATGCTGGAGGCCGGTGGTATCCAGATTCTGAGCGATGGTGAGCGCCAGGCGGACGATGACAATCCGAAGGGCTATTACGAACTCGAGGCCGTGAAGAAAACGAAGGACGATGCGTCCTGGCTCGAGACTGCACCCGGCAAAGCCGTCAAGATGATCTCGCAGCTATTGCTTGATCTGCCAGTGGGTCGAGAGTATCGAGTCATCTTCATGCGCCGCGATCTCACGGAAATTCTTGCTTCGCAAGCCAAGATGCTGGCGCGGCGTGGTGGTGGGAAGTCTGCAGATATCGATGATGAGCAGATGGAAATGCTCTTCGCCAAACATCTCACCCAGGTCATGGAGTGGCTGACCTCTCAGCCTCAGATGAGTGTGATCGAGGTGTGGCACGCGGATGCTGTGACCAAGCCAGACCAGGTGGCGGCCAAGGTCGCCGATTTCCTTGGGTTGGATCTTGATCGCTCCCACATGGTGGCTGCCGTCGACGGTGGTCTGCATCGAAATCGTGGCACTGGGGCAACACCGTGAGCATTGGGAAGCTTGTTGTCACCGGTGGTTATGGCTTTGTCGGCACCAATCTGATTCTTGCAGCGGCGGCACGGGGGACAGATATCGTCGTCCTCGACGATCTGTCTGTGGGTGATGGTCAATACGTGAAAAACGTCTCGCATCGCCTCGTTGAGGGTGATATCCGTGACAGAGACGTCGTCAGTCAGGCGCTGGATGGTGCGGATGCCGTCGTGCATCTGGCGGCGCACACGAGTGTCGTTGATTCCCAGACCGATCCAGAGCACGATTGCGACGTGAATGTGCGTGGAACGATGACGGTGCTGCGAGGATGCGTAGACGCCGGCGTCAAAAGATTCGTTCTCGCCTCCTCCAATGCCCCTCTCGGCGAGCAGATCCCTCCCGTAGACGAAGAGCGCGTACCCAAGCCTATGTCTCCCTATGGCGCCAGCAAGTTGGCAGGCGAGGGATACTGCTCATCCTTTGCTGCCTCCTATGGTCTGGGAACGACGGTGCTGCGTTTCGCCAACGTCTACGGCATGTATTCGACCCATAAGAGCAGCGTTGTTGCGAAATTCCTGCGCCGGATCCAGGCGGGAGAGGGACTCGTCATCTACGGTGATGGAGAGCAGACACGTGACTTTGTCCACGTGGAGGATCTCGCCCAGGGGATTCTGGCTGCCCTGCAGACACCTGACGCGGCAGGAGAGACCTTTCAGCTCGGTTCAGGAACTGAAACCAGTGTTCTTACCCTGGTAGATCTTCTTCGCCAGGTCGCCGGCGGTGACGTGCAGATCACGCACGAACCGGAGCGTCCAGGCGAGATCCGACGCAACTGGACTGACATCGGCAAGGCCCAGCGGATCCTTGGATATCAACCCTCGAAACAGTTGGCTCCATCTCTGGCTCAGATGCATGAGTGGTTCCAGGGGCAACGTGCCGAGGTGACTGAGTCAGCGATCGTGTCACCCACTGTGTCGCCCACGGTGTCGGCGGATGACTTCATGGATGCCGACGAGGAAGAAGCTGTGGCCAAGCGACTGCGTGATCTGGGGTACCTGTAAGGGCATGGGACGTACGGTCTTTTTTGGCATTGACGGACTCAGTCACACCATGTGGCGCGATCTGGCCGATTCGGGTGTGATGCCGCAAAGTGCCCAGCTCATCAAGGAATCGCAGTTGGTACCGATGCGATCGGCGATTCCAGAGGTCTCCTCCGTCGCGTGGACGTCGATGGTTACGGGGAAGAATCCCGGTGGGCACAATGTCTTTGGATTCACCGACATTCCGGATAACAGCTACACACTGGCCTTCACCAGCGCACGAACCGTAAAGGCGCCGCCTTTCTGGCAAATGGAAGGATGGGGGCCCTCGTTGGTGATGAATGTGCCACAGACCTATCCGGCTCAACCGTTGGATGGCACGCTTGTCGCTGGATACGTCGCACTTGATCTGGCGAAGGCTGTGTATCCGGCGGCCAGGCTCCCAGTGTTTGAAGAAGTGGGCTATGACATCGATGTCGAGATGGCGTTGGCGTGGACATCCCCGGATCGATTTTTTGCCGAGTTGACGCGCATCCTGGAGGCGCGTTCGGCAGCTCTCGACATTCTGTGGTCACAGGCTGACTGGCAGACGATCGCCTTCATCATCACGGGGACGGATCGTCTCAACCACTATTTCCTCGACCACTACGAGCAAGAGGGTGCTCTGCGGGAGCGATTTCTCGACTTCTACAGCAGCGTCGATGCCGCCCTCGGCGACATGGTCGCTCGCTTGGCTGACGATGACGTTCTCGTCGTCGTCAGCGATCATGGTTTCGAATTGCAGGAAAAGGTCGTCAACGTCAATCATGTATTGAAGGAGGCAGGTCTCCTCGTCCTCGATGATGGGCCCCGCGTCACGCCTGCGAGTATGCAACCTGAGTCGAAGGTCTTTGCCATGGATCCTGGCAGACTCTACCTGCATCGATCAGATCGCTACCCCAAGGGCCAGGTTGGGCCCGGAGACGAGAGCCTTCTGGCGAAAATCTCAGAGCTCTTCACCGGGTTTCGACACGAAGGCAAGCCGATTGTCGAGCGTATCGAGTTGGGGAAGGATCTCTACGACGGTCCCTTTTCCTATCGAGCACCCGAGCTTGTGCTTATGCCGGCTCAGGGCGTGTCCTTCAGCGGTAGACTCAAGAGCGATGGTCTCCTGGAAGATTCCTACATCGTTGGCAAGCACACGCTTGAGGATGCCGTCTTCCTGTGTCGATCCCCCAATGCTGTGGACCTGCCAGAGGCCATGACCGTCTTCGATGTTCTGCCTGCCATGAATGCCGCAAGAGAAGGAATCGTGGAGTGACAGATCCTGCACAGCACAATGCCGGCAAGACCTGCTGGAACTGCCCTGCCGTCGAATTCAAGGGACATGTCGATTTTCGCGCCTGTGGACAAGCGGCCTTCAGTCGTGCTGCTGAGGGCCAGCTTGTGGTGGAATGCAAACGCCGCGAAGAGATCGGTTATTTCGATCCCATGAGTATCACCTACGATGCCTGTCCCGAGTACGAGGCAACGGAGTTTGGTTATCTGCTGCGCGGTATGCGGGTCATGATCCTTGGGATGGATGGATATCTGGGTTGGCCCCTGGCGCTGAAACTGGCGAAGCTGGGATGTCAGGTCTTTGGCATCGACAACATGTTGCGGCGAGAATTGGTTGCTGAGCGCGGCGCGCAGTCGGTGTTGCCCATCGGCTCGATGCAAGAGCGCATCGAATCGGCGCGTGAGCTACTGGGTGTTGAGATCGATTTTCGCCCCATCGACCTGTGTGATCGCGAGGAGTTTTTCGCCTACGTAGAGGAGGTCAAGCCGGAGGCCTTCGTGCAGTATGCGGAGATCCCCAGTGCACCCTACAGCATGGCAAGTGTGGAGACGGCAACGAAGACGATCTACAACAACAACATCGGTACCCTGAATCTCATGTTCGCCATGCGCGACTACGCACCCGAAGCGTCCATGATCAAGCTGGGAACGATGGGGGAGTATGGGAGTCCCCTCACAGGACGGCCCTTGTTTGAAGGTCTATTCCCCGGGGATGCGGTCCTGCAGCATGGCGACGACGAATGGAGTCTCGGTGGAGAATTGGTACCAAGGGATCCCGTCAGCTTCTACCATGTGAGCAAGGTACAGGGCACCTTTACGATGTATGAGTCCTGCAAATACTGGTGGCTGCGGGGCATTGATGTGATGCAGGGCGTCGTCTACGGATTGCACACACCTGAGCTTATGACGGATCCATCGCTGAACACGCGATTCGATATCGATGAGTGGTGGGGAACGGTGATCAATCGTTTCGTGGCGCAGGCTGTCGTCGGCGCACCGTTAACGATCTTCGGCTCCGGCAATCAAATTCGAGGATATATCACCGTCGCTGACGCGATGCAGTGCATGATCAGGCTTTTGGCCAGTCCACCTGAACCGGGTCAATATGAGGTGGTGAATCAGGTGACCGATGTGCTGTCGGTGCGCGAGCTTGCGCAAACCGTCGCTCGGATAGGCCGCGATGAGTTCGATCTGACGCCGACGATCCAACGGATCGAAAACCCGCGCGTCGAAGCCGAGGAGCATCCCTATGAAGTCATTCACGAGAAACTCGAAAAGGACTTCGGCTTCAGCTCACAGAGCAATGTGGAAGATGAGATTCGCTACATGTTCAAGCGACTGATGGAACCATCGAGCCGCGAACTGATCGAAGCTTCACGGGATACGCTGTTTCCCAAGACCCTGTGGTCTGGAGGCGAGAAGACGTTGGAAGTCGTTGAGGCTGATCTTGACTACTGAGACGAGCATTGAGGTAACCGACGCCAGCTTTGATACGGAGGTGCTCATGCACCATCGGCCCGTGTTCGTCGATTTCTGGGCTTCCTGGTGTCCACCCTGTAAGATGATGGAACCTATCGTCGACAGGCTGGCTGTGGAGTATGAAGGGCGTATTCGCGTGGCGAAGGTGAATGTCGATCGCAATCGAGGGCTGGCAGATCGCCTCAATATCAAGGGCCTGCCCACATACATGATGTTTGCAGGGGGCGCTTCGACGGGTTCTCTGACGGCGGCACAGACCGAACGAAAGTTGCGTGGTCTTATTGACGAGGCCCTGATTGCAGGTGGCCCGGAAGGTGACACAGATGGCTGAGAACCCCTGGGCAGGCAAGAAGGTGATGATTACCGGTGCCTGCGGCACAGTTGGCAAGGAGCTTCTGCACCA
>Ga0233428_1001161_pt1 | contig 29532 bp, 7 predicted proteins | sample SI_118_April2016_4_FD_179890 | JGI IMG/M metagenome (GOLD analysis project Ga0233428, IMG submission 179890) | Seawater microbial communities from Saanich Inlet, British Columbia, Canada - SI_118_April2016_120_MG | ecosystem: Environmental > Aquatic > Marine > Inlet | place: Canada: British... | reverse complement strand
CTGATTCAGGTCACCTTTGATACCGGAACCTACTCATCGACCTCAGAGCACTGGGATATCGCCCTGCTGAGTACAGCAGGTACCAGCTATCTGCTCTCTCCTACCGCCTCAGCAGCTGGTACCAGTGTATTGATCAATGGAGCAGACCAGACCGGTACCTCGCTGATTGTGGATGGGCTGAGTGCAGCCCCTGCGGACGGAGACCGCTTTACCATTGGTACGAGTACAACCGTTTATACGGTGGTCAGCAGTGGAACGGTCTCCTCCGGTGAGGCCACACTGACGATTAACCCCTCCATCTCTACAGCGGTTACCGATAATACGGCACTGACCTTTGATCCTGTCCAATCCTCCGTCGGGACTACGGCGTCTCTGACCGCACAAGTCAGCGCAGCAGGCACCTACTACTTCAAGGTGGCCAAGGCTGATGTGTCCTCGACTCAGGAGTATGGGGTAACCGCAACCTTTACCTCGACCACAGAGGTTGAGGACAACGATGATAAGAATGATGCCGCGGACAGCAGTAACTATCTTCTGGAAGGGGTATCGATGACCGGTAGTCTCTCTGATGGGAATGATAGTGATGTCTGGCTCTTTACCACGGCAGCCGCTTCTACCTTCTCTGTTGATTTTGCGGCAGTGACCGGTACCGATAACCAGTGGACCATTACCGTAAAAGACTGGAATGGCACCTCGATTCTCGATAGTACCACCAACAGTGCGATCTCACTTTCAGCGGGAACCTCGGCCAGTGCCTCTGTAGGTGACAGTAATCAGCCACAGACCTATCAGGTGACAGTGACAAAACACGCGGATGCTGAGTCTGCCAACACCGGAGACTATACCCTCAAGGTGAGTGGGACTGGTCTGGACCTGAATGATACACCGAGCATGACAATTGGTGCTGTGACCTCGGATTCCAGTAACGCACTCATCGACACAGAGGTGGTGCGTAGTGTCTCTGCTGCAGATAGTGGAGATGGTGAGGCACTGGCGATGACCAGCCTCTTCTCTGCATCCGATGCCGATAGCAGTCAGACCTTAAGCTATATCTTTACCTTAACGCAGCCCCAAGTGAATGGCGGAAGCCAAACGGATACCACGCTGAATGTGAAAGGGTTGAAGTCTGTCCCAACTGCGGGGGAGACCTTCTCAATTGCAACCATTAGCGGGGGAACTGTTAGTGTAGACAGTACGGTCTATACCGTAGTCAGCGCGACAGATCTATCCAATGTGGTGAATGGTCTGGGTGAATCAACGGTAACACTGGATGTCGCGGTCTCATCACCGGCAGATGGTTCCTATTTAACGCTCAACAGTACAGGCTTTGTAAAAGTTGGCAGTACCTCCTATGGTTATGCGGATGGCATGAGCTCTCCGCTCAATGTTTCTCTGACCGCAAGTGAGATGACCTCAGCGGAGTTCTATCCAGGCACGGATACAGGGGACTTTACACTCTACCTTCAGGCCAAAGATGACTCTGGAGCCAATGATGGCTCCGATTTAGGCGCAATCATGCAAATGACACTGCGCTCTGTAAGTGCAGGGTATGCCGTGAATGTAACGGGTGCAGATACCGGCACTAGCCTGCAAGAGAGCAATACGGATAGCTCGGATACCATTACTGTCGCCCTGGGGCAGGCCCCGGTATCCGGTGAGACCGTTACCGTCTATCTGGAGCATGATGGTGAGGAGCCCGGCTCTTTTGAGCTTGATTTCAGTACCTCGGTACTTACGTTTACAGAGAGTAACTTCGCAACAGCACAATCGGTGACGATTACCGCCCGTGAGGATGCCACCAAAGAGACCAGCCAGACGGGAAAACTCAGTTTTAGAGTGGTCAGCAGTGATAGCAACTCCGCCTATAACGACTTGGCGGTTGATACGCTCACCTACACCCTCTCGGATGCCGCCAACCATGAGCCCACCGGCTCAGTTACCCTATCGGGCACAGCCACACAGGGGGAGACTCTAACCGCCTCCAATGATATTGCAGATATCGATGGGCTAGGCGACATTACCTATCTCTGGGAGCAGAGTAGTGATGGCTCTACCGGCTGGAGCACCATCGCCGGATCTACCACCGGGGCAACTTACACACTGACCGATACACAAGCCGGTGCGTATGTGCGTGTTACCGCGAGTTATTTTGACCAGGAATCCAATAATGAGTCAGTGGTTAGCAGCACAACAGCCCAGATTGCCAACATTAATGATGCACCGACCCTTGATAATGGTATTGCAGACCAGACGGCATTTCAAAGCCGTCTCTATAGTTACACATTTTCCAGCGATACTTTTAGTGATGTCGACCCAGTTAATGACGGTGGCACGCTGACCTATACCGTTAAGCAGGTTACTTCAGCTACAGATACTGCAGAGATTACCGATGGTGCAATTAATGGAGCGAACAGTTGGCTCATTTTTGACGGCGATTCTCGAACATTTTCCGGGACAGTACCTTCATCTACTACGGAGGGGGCAGAATTTTTCGTTGAAGTGACGGCAACTGATAATGCATCTACTCAACTTGCTACAACAGATATCTTCAAGATTACGGTTGCTGCTGCTGCCACAGGTACACCAAGACTTGTCACTGCTTTAGTCGATCAGAGTGTCACTCAGGGTAGTGCGCTAGGTGGTGAAACTGGTTATGCGGTTTCCAGTGGCTCTTTTGTTGATACGGATGACACTTCCGGTGATGATGCACCCGGAAATGTACTGACCTACACAGCAACCCTTTCTGATGGCTCTGCTCTGCCAACCTGGTTGACCTTTACAGGTGCAACACAAACCTTCTCAGGTACACCGGCTAATACTGATGTAGGTTCTCTTTCTGTCAAAGTAACGGCGACTGATGGTAATGGTGCTACTGATGATGTGAGTGATATCTTTGATATTGCAGTCGCAAACCTCAACGACGACCCTACGGGTGCAGTTGATGCCAATAGTGCCTCTGTTGATGTGACGCAGGGGAATACCCTGACCGCAAGCAATACATTGGCGGATCTTGATGGCATCGGCACCATCGGTTATCAGTGGCAATCCTCTCTGGATGGATCAACATGGAGTGCCATTGATGGGGCATCTTCCTCTACCTATCAGCTCTCACAAGATGAGGTGGGTAAGGTGGTACGTGTTGTCGCCAGCTATACGGATGGATACGATACTGCGGAGTCAGTTAACAGCAGTGTAACTGCAGCGGTTGCCAATATTAATGATGCACCCGTCGCCGTTGCAGATACGGAAACTGCTGTTGAGACGGGGGCAGCGGCAGCTGCAACGAATCCAACAGGGAATCTGCTGATCAATGATAGTGATCCGGATACCAGTGATTCATTCTCCATTACCGGTGTCAATGGTGCGACTGGAACCGATACGCTAACCCGCGTTGGAGATTACGGCACCTTGGTCTTAACCAAGGCAACTGGATCATACACCTATACTGTTGATGATACGGATACCGCTGTTCAGGCGTTACGTACCAGCAGTAACACACTCTCCGATACCTTTAACTACACCATTGAAGATGCGGGAGGGTTGACCAGTACCGCCAATTTGGTGATCACGGTGCAGGGTGCCAATGATGCACCAACAGTCGCGAATGTTATTACTGCTTTTGATGGGGTGACCAATACCGATAACAATGTCTATTCTGGTAATGCGTGGACCTACACCTTTGCAACAGATGTCTTTGCCGATGTGGATAGTGGGGACTCATTGACCTACACCGCGACGCAGAGTGATGATTCTGCGCTCCCCTCCTGGCTATCCTTTGATGCTGAGAGTCGGACTTTTTCGACTTCAGAGGCTCCGGCTGCAGGTACCACAGAGGCCACAGTGGCTGTTAAGCTGGTTGCATCGGACCAGGGAGGACAGGCGGTCAATACGACTTTTAATGTAACGGTACAGGATACTGATGCGACGGCACCAACATTGGCTGCACCGACTGCAATTACCTTGACCGACACCTCAGCAGATGACACGCTCTCAAACACAGATGCAACACTGAGTGGCACAGCAGGGACTGGCGGGGGTAGCTTAACTTATGGTATCAGTGGGGGTACAGATAACGGTACGACGGCTACTTTGGCCGGAACCTACGGCACCCTGGTTGTAACCATAGCGGATGGCAACTACACCTTTACCCCGGATGAGGCAGCAGTAGAGGCGTTGGCAGAAAGTGCGAGCGAGTCCTTTACTGTGATGGTGACTGAGGGTTTATTCTCAGCCAGTCGTCTATTGACGGTGAATATTACCGCAGCCAATGATACCCCGATATTCGCTGCACCAACCGCAATATCCCTTACGGACACCTCGGCAACCGATGACTTTGTTGCACAGCTAGGTACCCTCTCTGCGACGGACCTAGACAGTGGTGCGACACAGACCTATGGAATCAGTGGTGGATCTGAGGCGGGTGACACGGTTACCAAGATAGGTACATTGGGTACACTGTCGCTGAGTGCTTCAACGGGCGCTTATACCTATACTCCCGATGATACGGCAGTCAATGCAGCAGGCTCTGATGAGTCAGAAAGTTTCACCGTAACGGCCAGTGATGGCATTGCCGATGCGGTTACACAGACATTGACGGTCAATGTGGCTGGTGCGGATGATGCTGGTGGCACTAATGATCGTCCAAGTCTGACTACGATTAGTACCCTGGATAATGGAGGGAGTGCAATTGCTGAGTCAGCATCCCTTTCAATCTCCTATACAACACTGGCGAATGCTGCAGATGAGGCCGATGATAATGCTGTGCAGGCATTTCGGATTATGGAGGTGACGAGTGGTACTTTGACTCAAGATAATTTGAGTGTGATACCCGGAACCACAACGATAGATCCTAACGACTCTCCGTTGATTTGGAGCCCTAGTGGCACCAGTGGCACCGTGAATGCATTTACCGTGGTTGCATTTGATGGGACCCTTACCTCACTCACGCCGGTTCAGGTGAAGGTGGATGTGGCCTCGGATGAGAATCTCACATCTAGTGGAACGATCACGAATACCGATGCCAATGAGGCCGGTGTAGATGCGGAAGGGGATGTGCAGGCGAGTGTAGATGCAACGGGTGTGGCCGATGCACTGATGGCGAATATCACGGATGCAGGAAGCGCGACAATGACCATTACCTCTGCACAGACAGAGAGTGGAAGCCCTTCCGCAGTTCCAACCAGCAGTACCAGTGCCTCCAATGGCCTCCAATTGGTGGGGAGTTACGGAACACTAACAGTCGGTGCAGACGGCTCCTACAGCTATGTGGTCGACCAAGTCAATGCTACGGTGCAGGCACTTACAGAGTCACAGTCTCTGAGTGACAACTTTACCGTAACGGTATCTGCCACTATTAGTGGAACGACAGCAATTGGTGCTCAGGACCTTATCATTACCATTGATGGAACCAATGATGCGATTCCTGCAGGTAGCAATGATACTCTGACGATTAATGAGGATACCACTACACTACTGACAACCGATGATTTTGGTACCTTCACAGATACCGGTGATGATGCCGAGACCCTGCAGATGATCAAAATTACCTCTCTGCCAGCGCAAGGAGCGCTAGAGTACGATAGCGGAACAGATAATTGGGGGGCGGTCTCAGTCGATCAGATGATCACTGCTGCCGATATCACCGCAGGTAAGCTCCGCTTCGTACCTGGAGGGGATGGTAATGGTTCCGGTTATGCGATTGTTGGGTACCAGGTTGGTGATAGTGACGCCTATAGTAGCAGCACCTATACTCTAACCGTTGACGTGACTGCTGTTGCAGATGCGACGTTATTTGGGGGTGCGTTGACCGGTGCGGCAACAGAAGACCTGACAACTGCCGCAATTGGTGGGACGCTGACTGCCTCAGATGCCGATGATGCCGCAGATGCAGTGATTACACCACAGACTGATACAGCGGGTACCTACGGTACCTTCTCGATTGCGGATACCGGGATATGGAGTTATACCCTCGACAATACCAGTGCTGTTACACAGACACTGGCCTCAGCTGCGACAGCTACGGATACCTTTAGCGTGGCTGTGGCTGGGGGGGATGCCCAGAATGTTGTAATGACTGTTACAGGTGTAAACGATGCCCCAACCGGTGCTGCGACCACGATTTCAGTGGCGGCGAACAACGCCCACACCTTCTCTGCATCAGACTTCAGCTTTACCGATGTGGATACGGGCGATTCACTGGGGGCAATTCGTATTGATTCGCTCAGCGGTATTGAGGCAGCAGATGGCACTCTTCAGTTGGATGGAGTGGATGTGACTGAGACGCAGGTGATTGAGCTGGCAGACCTGGGTAACCTGGTCTTTACTGCTGGTGTAGGGGTGACTGGCCTAGATTATGCCAACTTCACCTACTCTGTACGGGATAGTTCAGACTTCAGTGCAGCAGCGTCAACCATGACTATTAATGAGGGGTATACCCTGACCGGGGCCGTCGAATTCTGGAAAGATAGTGCGGTGAAGCTTGAGGGGGTTGGGTTGACTGTTGTAGGCCAAAATGGAACCAGTGCAGCCACTACCGGTGCATTCTCTGTAGAGGCGATTGCAGATGCCGATGGTGAAGTGGATGTGACCGCTTCTTTAGCTGGGCCAGAAAATAACGTAACATCTGGTCTGTCATTAACCGATGTGTTGGCTGGGCTTAAGCTCTATCTGGGTAAATCACTGCCTGAAAGTTATAGTTCTCCTTATAATTACATCGCAGCTGACTTCGATGCCGATAATGATGTCGACCTCAGTGATGTGCTCAATATGTTGAAGTATTATCTTGGGAAAAGTACCACCAATAATGTAGAGCCTGAATGGGCTTTTGTCGATAAAGCAGATTTTACCGATGATGTGGTCGATACCATTGCAGGTGCTGATGGCAACCCCTTGAGCAAACTTAATACGACACCCCACACGATTGATCAGGATATCTCGGTAGATGGAACAATTGAGTTGGTCGGTGTGCTGCGTGGTGATGTGGATGGTAGCTGGGTACCGGTAACAGAATAGGCCGGTTACTCTTTACCTCATATTTATTGGTGTTATACTCCCGCCAACGTTATTAATAGCATAAACTGCCTGAAAGGGTAGTTTTTATGTAACTTTGTGTAATATTTATTATATTGTCTCATTCTTGAATAAGGTAAAAAGATGAAAAGAATCGATTCTGCGCTGTTGTCTCAAACTTCTAATATTCAGAATGGGGGCGAGTTGTCTCGTAAACATCGTGCTGTGGGCGAGAAGCAATCTCAGTTATTCAGTCCACTGATGTTATTGACATTAGGCTTGGCTGGAGTAGTCACAGAGAGTGAGGCGAGTGGGCATGGTGCTGTACCGGTAGACGCCATCCGCGCCATTGAAGAGGCGCTGGTGCGACAGGGAATGGGAGCAGAGCAGGCTAGAATATTAGTTGAGCAGGTACTCTCTATTGATACAGCAGCAGGTCGCCAACAGGCATTGGCACAGCTCTCTGCGATTATTAATGACACAGTGCAGGCGTTGGGGCTCTCTCAAGAGACACCTCAAATGGTTGCCAAGGTAGTGGATGCCATTGCTGCTGAGGTCAAAGCGAACCCCGCAGGTCTTGATCTGGTTAACCCCGATACACTCCATAGTATTCTGGATCGTAGCGGCCTCTTTTCTGGACAAAATCTGGATAATTTGATTGCTCAGATTCAGTCCCATTCACAGTCTGTATATGGGGAGCTCTCCAGAGCGGAAGCAGAAGGCGCATCGTTAACAGATACCATTGCAGATGGGATCGCGGGTGCCGGAGAGGCAATTGGTGCTGCTGCGGCATCTGGTGGAGAGATGATTGCTGCACTGCTCGGTGCAGCGGCAGTTGCTGGCGGTGGTGGTGGCGGTAGTAGTGTAGTAGCTGCAGTTGCATCTTCTAGCGGTACCGTGGTTAAAGGGCCAATCTCTGGTGCGACGGTATTTCGTGATATGGATGGGGACTATGTGAAGGATGCCGGTGAGTATGAAGCCACTACGGCAGCAGATGGTAGTTATACTCTTCAGGGTAGTGGAGGCACGATTGTCGCTTCAGGTGGTACAGATAGATCAACCGGGGATGCATTCTCAGGAACGTTGGCAGCACCCAGTACCGCTACAGTCGTGACACCATTGACAACCCTGTTGGCAGCGAATGCTAATCTGACAGTGACAGAACTGCAGACAGCATTGGGGATTACAGTAGACCCCCTTAGTTATAACCCATTTGCAGCAGGTGTAGATGCGGCAGAAGCGCTTGCGGCTGAAAAAGCGGCAGCCACAGTGCAGAATTTGTTGTCTGATCTGGCGTCAACAGTTGCGAATAATAGTGGTGGTGCAGTGAGTTTGGCCGCAGCAGTTGAATTTGTTGCAGAGACCGTTGCAGCACAACTGGATGGGGCTACAGTCGCTGTGGACCTCTCAAACAGTACAACCTTGAGCGCAATTGCGACCGCTGTACAGACTGCAGCTGCAACGGGTGTTGGCGACACTTCAGTAGCGGTGACCATTACCAATGATGCGGTCTCTACTTTAGTGACATCGGTGGCTGCAGATAATACTACGATCAAAAATGCAGCTGATCTGGATGCCGTTATAGCGGCCCAAGATGAGATTCAGGTGTCGCTGCAGAATGATACCGGCGTGGCCGGTGATAACGTGACCACAGATGGGGCGTTGACTATAGTCGGTGCCGATACAGGCTCTACCTTGGCATACAGTACGGATGGCACAACCTGGACCGACATGTCTGGTGATAGCCTAGTCTTTATTCCAGCCTCTAACACCGTCACCCTTTCGCTGTCAGGAAACACGCCAGGTAGTTCAACGCCATTTACAGTCGCCCTTGAGCTGCCAGTTACGGCAACAGAAGGGGGGAGTGGCCTTACTTTAGCCGTTCCAGCCGATACCACATTGACTCCAACAGCAACACTGGATGGAAATTCTGTTGACACTGGAATCAGTGTCACCAATTCTGCCATTGATGAGCTGTTGTTGGTGGAAGAGGGGGGGGGGAGCCTCCCTTCAGTGACCCTTAAGTTGGCCTCACTGTTGGGGCAGATCAGCTCTAGTAATACGCTCTTTAGCAGCGCACAGGAAGCCCTGCTGGGCAATGAGGGAACCTATACGGTTAGTCTAAGCTCCACTGATTTTGGTTTTGTCTATGGTGGTGAGGTGGTTCGTACTATCTCTATGGAGCTAAGTGTCAGCAGTAGCGGTTATGAGGCAGATCAGAGCGTTGCAAATTTGAGTAGTGAAGGGGTTCAGTTAGTCGATTATGATGCAGAGGGGGATGCACAGGCCACCTCACTGATACCTATCTTTAATACGGATACCAGTACTCTCACCATCACGGGTGCAGCCCTTAATTTGACCAATCTTACCGCATTAACAGACGGTGATGACGGAACTACAGGCACTCAACCAGTATTGAATTTTTGGCTCAATGATCTGCCTCTAGTTGGAAATACCGATGGCAGTACTACTTCGGTTCAAATTCGTGAAACGCCAACATCAGGTGGCCCGGTAACGAAGACCTTTGCCTTTACACTGGACCATACCGCTCCTGCAGCGCCCACGGTTCTGTTAAGCAATGATACCGGCGCAAATGCAAATGATCAGATTACCAGTGATGGCTCTCTGGCTGCGCATGGCGAAAATGGGGCCACCTACCAGTACAGTGCGGATGGCTCAACATGGGGTAGCGCTGTGCCTACAGCGGTAGAAGGCTCAAATACGGTCTATGCGCGTCAACTGGACGGGGCGGGCAATGCCTCACCAGCAACAACCTTTACCTATACCTTGGATACCAAGACCACCACCATTGATACTACAGGTACAGTGATTGCAGATGGCTACTTGAATGCTGACGATGACGATAACGATCTGGTGATTTCAGGTGTAACGACGAATGCATCAACCGGCGATACCGTTACCGTGACCTTTGATGGCACAGACTATACCGGAACGGTTGCTGCTGATGGCAGCTATAGTGTGACCATTGATGCATCCTCTCTGCAGGCATTAGCAGCAGGTGACGTTGCTGTTTCAGCTATTGTCGCTGGGCAGGTGGTGAATGGTGCGGCCTCTAGCACCTTTGTTTACGACAAAACCGCACCAACGGTGACCATGGATGCACCAGCTGTACTAAGTGACAATATTATCAATGCGGCTGAATCATCAGCAGTTGTTACCATTACCGGTACTTCGACGTTCTCAAATGGGCAGACCGTCACGCTTACCTTTACCGATAGTGAAAGTAATACCGTAACGGCAACCGGTACGGTTGCCAATAACGTCTATTCGATTGATGTTCCAGCCAATGCATTGGCGCCCCTCACTGAGGGAAGTGTAAGTGTCGCGGCCTCTGTCACCGATGCGGCGGGGAATACCGGTACATCGGATTCACTGTCGTTCACCTATGATGCAACGGCCCCTGCTGCGCCAACACTCTCTATGAACAGTGATGGTACTATCGAGGTCGCTGGTCTGGAGTCGGGTGCAAGCTGGAGTTACACCCTGGATGGCGGTGATGCGGTTACAGGGAGTGACACCTCTATCACAATGACAAACTCTGGTTCTTATGTGTTGTCTGTCTCACAGACCGATGCGTCTGGAAATGCAGGTAGTGCGGCCACCGCCAATGTGGTTGTGGGCACTACTGGGGATGACAAAATTGCGGGTACCTCATCCGTTGAGTTGATTAATTTGAATGGGGGTACGGATACCGTGACCCTGTCCAGTGGGGATACGGTATCTGGTTTCACCAGTGGGGATGCGATCGATCTCTCTGTATTGCTTGGGCCGGGTAGTGGCGCTGGATATACCACAGAAAATAGTGTGCCTGCAGGCTCAGCCTCCTCACCGTATGAGTTCAGAAATGGTGAAATTAATGGTAATCAGGCGACAGTTGACCTGTATTACGTAGGAACTAGCTTGACTAGTGATGATTCATTTTCTGTCGATGTGGACTTTTATTACACATCAAATGTGAGTGGAGCAGCAATTACAGCTTCTCACTCTTTAATTCCTGTGCTGGATATTAATGGTACAACGGGGCAAATTGCGGGCGTTGGGACAGGTAACATATTGGGTGGTTTAACGAATGGGGACTTGCTGGCATCAATCACATTTGTTCTCAGTGACACACCAACCAGCCATATTTTTGCTGCGGAGTCGGCTAAGTTTGATGATGGTACTGGTATTCAGGATGTTGCAGCACCATTGACCTCTCTAATAGGGACCTCGTCAACGGTTGCAACCGGGTCCTACGCCTATGTAAACGATGGTGCTACTTTATCGACGGTTGGCGATAATGAAGTCCATATCGCCCAATCCTTTGCCGATGGTGAAACAACGGTTCAGCTGCAGTACGATACAGATTCGTCTGCTGGGACCACAACAGCCAGTGAGGCCATCTCTATGTCACTGACCTCAGCTGCAGCGCTGGGACTGGTTCAGAGTGACTTTGTCTTTACCGATAACACGGCTCCGGTCGTTGTCATTACTGCAGCCGGCGGTACGGATAATATCGCGAGTAGTGCAGATGCGGCGGTTACCGGTACAACCACTGAGCCGGGCACGGATGTTACTATCAAATCGGGCACGACCACACTGGGTACCGCAACGCCGGATGCATTAGGCGGCTGGAGCTACACCTTGACCTCAGAAAATCTTACGACCCTGGGTGAGAGTTCAACAGCGGATGACAAATCCCTTACGGCAACTCAGACCGATGGTTCTGGGAATGTGGGCACCTCAACGGCGTTTACCTTAACGGTAGACACCACGGCACCCACAGCAGCAACGGTAACGGCAGTTGGTGATACTGCTAAGACCAGCGCCGAGGCTACCGTTGCAGGCGGTGTCATTACCATCAATGCGGCAACAGGGGATACTGCGACAGTTACCTTGACAGGGCAGAGCGGCACGGTTACCAAGACCGTGAGTGGTAATGATTCAACACAGGTTGTAGCTCTCGATTCAGCCGATTTGACCATGCTGGGTGACGGTGCCGTTACAATTAGCACGGTAACCACCGATGCGGCGGGTAATGCAGCCACTGCAGACACAACGGGTGGCTTTACCCTGGATACAGCAGCCCCGGATGCCTTGACGGTTGCCTTAACCGAAGATACAGCAACGGCGGCTGATAATATCTCCAGTAATGGTGCAGTCACCGTTACCGGCAGTGAGAGTGGCGCTACGGTTGAATATAGTACAGATGGAGGCAGCACATGGGGTTCTAGCTTTACTGCAAGCGTTGGTGGAAATAATGTGACGGTTCGTCAGACGGACACTGCAGGTAATACCTCAGCTACTACGAACCTGATTTTTACCCTGGATACCTCAGCAGCTGCACCGACGGTTGTGTTGGCTACCGATAGCGGATCAGCCTCAGATGACTTAATAACCAATGATGGCTCGCTGACGGTAACGGGGGAAACGGGTGCAACCGTAGAATACAGCATTGACAGCGGAACCTCCTGGGGCAGCAGTTTTGCAGCCACAGAGGGTGATAATACCGTACAGGTCCGTCAAACAGACGTGGCCGGTAATGTCTCTGACGCGACGACACTCACTTTTACCTTGGATACAACCATTGCTGCACCAACAGTGGCATTAACAACGGATGCCGGTAGTTCGGCGTCAGACACAATTACCAATGATGGAACATTGAGTGTTACCGACACAGAGACAGCGGCAACCATAGAGTACAGTATAGATGGCACCTCTTGGTCAGCAACGGCACCAGCCACAGATACTGCCGGTGCCAATACGGTGCTGGTGCGCCAGACCGATACCGCGGGTAACGTCTCAGATGCAACCACGGCCCGTTTTGTTGTTGATACCACAGCACCAGCTACAGCCATCATCACCTCATCAGACGTGGTGATTAGCCAGACCCCAACGGTCACTGGTACCGCCGAGGTGGGTTCGACAGTCGCACTGACAATCGGTGGTGCAACCTACTCTACAACAGCAACGGATGGTAGCTGGTCAGTAGACCTCGCTACAGCAACCCCGGCCAGTGGCACCTTAACGGCAGCCGATAGCTATTCTGCCTCTGTCGTGGTCACAGATGTGGCCGGTAATGCCGCTTCAGCAGCCGCACAAACCATTGCGGTGAATGCTGATGCCCCTGTGATTACTTCTGCAGCCCTCTCAACCACGGCTGCACCCATAGTCTCTGGTGCTGCGGTAGCGGACAGCACGGTTACGGTCATAGTAGCGGGCGCTACCTATACGGTAACGGCGACAGAAGGTACTTGGTCAGTCGATCTCAGTTCTACGACCCCAGACAGTGGTACTTTGAGCCTGACGGCAGATGGGAGTGCAGCTAATGCAGTCTCTGTGGAGGCATCCAATGCAGTGGGTGTAAATGTAACCCAACAGCTGATGATCGATAGTGTGGCGCCGACAGCAGTGGTCACACTCTCTGACGCAGCACTGATTGTCGGTGAAACCTCAGATGTGACGATCACTTTCTCAGAGTCTGTTACCGGCTTTACAGCAGCGGATATCACTGCAGGGAATGCTGCAGTTACAGAGCTACGTAGCACAGATGATGGCACAACCTGGAGTGCGCTGTTGACGCCGGCGGCGAATACGGATGCTGTGGCATCCAATACAATTTCAATCGCCGCAGCAAGTTATAGCGACAGCCTTGGAAACAGTGGTGGTGCGGGATCAGCGACCTATTCAGTCGATACCACGACACCAACATTAGAGACAATCAGTAGCTCTATTACCTCTTTTACTGCAGATACCCAAGGTAATATTGATGTTGCAACGTTAACCTTTGACTTTAGTGAGGCACCGACTGGTTTTGAGCTGGCCGATATCACAGGGGAGACAAACGGCACCATCACCGATCTTCGTGCCGATGGCTCAGATGCAACGATCTACTATGCAACCTATACCCCGGATGCTGATGTGGCCAGTCTGAATGAGGCGATTACAGTTTCTGCTTCGGCATTCAGTGATGCAGCAGGGAATAGTGCCGCGGTCACCGCAACTACGTTGAGCCTGACAGGTGATACGCGTACCCCGGAAGCGGGTACGGCACAGGATGGTTACATCTCAGGTGCACTGGTATTCCGTGATACCAATGGTAACGGTGAACTGGATACAGGTGAAGACTCTACAACGACGGATGCCAGTGGTAACTTCCTGTTGGCACCGGGAACGGGTGATCTGATTCTGACAGGCGGTACCGACATCTCTACCGGCCACGCCTATACAGGTACATTAAAAGCACCTGAGGGTTCAACCGTGGTCAATACCATGACCACCCTGGTGGCAGAGCTGGTGGCTGCAGATACAGGCGGAGGGGATGCAGCAACTAAGTTGGCGAGTGCACAAACAGCGCTGAAGACTGCATTCGGGATTACAGAGAATGTAGATTTTACAACCTATGACCCGATTCAGGCGGCGGCAACGGCAGAGGCCGCTGGTTCTACAGATGCTGCAGCTCTGGCGATTGCCAAGACGATGGCACAGGTGAATGTGATCGTGAATACGGTCTCAAAGACGGTTGCAGCAGCAGTCGGTAGTAGTGAAGCAACCGAGCAAGCTGCCAGTCAGTCGATCTTTACCTCGTTGGCCTCAACCATTCAAAGCAGTGGTGCGGCAACAGATCTGACCGACACTACAACACTGGAGTCATTGGCGGCCACAGCGGTTACGGAGGCATCTACCGATGCAGGGCTGGATACGGCCGCGGCCGCAACAGCAGCGGCTAAGGTATCTGCCGTCTCCTCAGCAGTGGCCAGCGTGGTTTCTGCCAGTGTATCTAAAGTTGCAGCACAGACGGATCTCACCGGTATGGTGAAGGCAACGGGGGCTGCAACCGGTACCGTTGCGAGCAAACTGCAGTCGAGTATCGAAAATGAGATTGAGATTGATGCAGCAGATCTGAATAGTAAATTAGATGGATTTATTGCTGCTCAAGAGGTGGGCACCATTGTTCCACCATCTCTGACATTGAGTGAAATTGCTACAGATGGAGTATTGACCGCTGTAGAGGCGGCAACCACATTGACAATTACAGGCACCGCTACCGGTTTGAATGGAGAGACGGTTACCATAATGGTAGGTAGTGACAGCTATTTTGCTACGGTTGCCGATGGCACTTTCTCTGTAACCGTACCATCTGCGGACCTACAGGATCTCAATGAAGGTACGGTTCGTATCACAGCAAATGCCTCTGACGGCAATGGTGCTGCAGCAACCACGGCACGTGATGCCCTGTTTGTGGATACTACCGCCCCAGCAGTGACATCGGGTGCAACAGCAACGGTTAATGAAAACAGTGGTGCAGGGCAGACGGTCTATACGGTTACAACAGATACTGCAGCGATCCTGACACCACTATCGGGTACTGATGCGGCTGCATTTAGCTTAAATGCGGGCACCGGTGAGGTGATTTTGCTTGGTAACCCTGATTTTGAAACCCAGTCGAACTACAGCTTTACCATCAACACTGCGGATACACTGGGGAATACTGGTGCGCAGACCGTCACTCTGGCTGTGAATGATGTCGATGAGACAGGTACGGCACCCGCTGCACCCACCCTAACTGCGACAAATGGTGCAGTTGTAGTCTCCGGCCTAGAAAATGGCGCATCTTGGCAGTTCAGCACAGATGGTGGTACGACCTGGAGTGATGATACCGAGGCCGATGTGGTGGCTGCGAGTGCTGCAAACATAACTCTGCTTCTATCGGGTAATACTCCGGTAGGCAATACTCCGTTCTCTGTTAGCATGGATATTCCGGTTGGTCTCACTGTATCGGGTGGTGTGCTGGGTATGGCTGCAGCAGTAGGCTCAATCACACCAACAGCGACATTAAATAATTCTTCTGTTAATTTAGGTGTCACCCTGACCAATGCAGATCTGGATTCATTGCTCTCTCTTGCTACCTCAACAGGAGCAGGCTCAACAGCCGCATTGGGTATGGAGCTGGCTACCCTGGTCAGTACGATTGCCAATAGTGGTTCAGCCTACGCCAATGGCCTTGACTCACTGCTGAGCAGTGATGGTGTTTATAATCTCACGCTTAGTTCTGACGATCTGGCCTTTAGCATGAATGGAGAGCGTGTTGATACGGTAGAGATGACTGTTCCGGTGGATGCTGATCTCACCTATCCACAGATGTCGACACTGATTTCTGATGGAGTGCAGTTGATTGACTACGATGCTCAAGGTGATGCAATGGCTGCAACACTACAGTCCAGTTATGATGCGGCTTCAGATACCTTGAGCTACGACTTGACTGCAACTGGTCTGGGGTTGAATCGCACTAATCTGGATGCAGTCCTGGACCCTCAAAATAGTGCAGGTCATCAACCAATGCTGAAGTTCCAGTTTGGTGACATTACAGGCACATCAGGTGATGTCAATTTTGAGTTGGCAGGTACCACCGACAGTGGTAGCGCCTTTACAATCGCCTTTGACTTGACGCTGAATGTCTCTAACAACAGCGGTGTCTATACCATTAGTACTCCGGGAGGAACCATTACGCCTACAGCGACCATTGCGGGTAATGCGGTTGATTTGAGTGGCTTTACCTTGAGTAATGCTGACCTGGATCAGTTTATAGTAATGGGCAATGCTGCCAATCAGTCACCGGAGTTGACCCTGAAGCTTGAGAGCCTGTTGAGTCAGTTAGATGGGAACAGCACCATTCAGACTGCGGCCGAACAGCTGCTGGCTCAAAATGGTACTTATACGTTGACCGTAAGTGCGAAAGATGGAACGGATACGGACACGGATCCAGACTTGAGCTTCACCATGGATGGACAACCTGTTACTACGGTTGCGGTGACTCTACCTGTTTCAGATGCATTGAATTACCCGGTAACCCCTCTGTTGGTCGATGATGGAGTGCAGCTGATTGACTATGACGCAACAGGTGATGTGAATGCAGCAACCTTGCAGACCAGCTATAACGGAACTACAGATACACTGAGTATTGACCTTGATAGTGCTGGGTTAGGCTTGAATCGAACCAACCTAGATAGTCTGGCCGATGGAACAGGTGGTACCTCACCCAGTATCAACTTCCATATTGATGGTCTGTTGGTGGATAGCACAGTACAGGTACGTCAATCGATAGATTCCGGTACTACTTATAGTGATGTTGCAACGGTTAGCCTTGAGTTGGATCTCACTAAAACGGACTTTATCTACGGCAGCTAAAGTCTCTATCGGGTGACTGGAAGAGGTATCGTCTTTTCATAGAGGGTACCTCTTCTTTCTTGTTGGATGGTAGATAAGGGAATCGTATAGATGATTCAATACAGTAGAGTTTTATTGGCAGGCCTGTTCTCAGCCGTTGTTTCAACGGAGCTGGTAGCGGTAGAAGTTGACGCAGCCTCATCAGTGAGTGTGGTCCCAGCGGATCATGTAGGAGAGAGTCTGGTCACCTATCTACGTAGCTTTATATCAGACCTGCAGCAGTCTGGTGATCAAGCAGCAGTACAATCCCTGGCAAAACAGGTGGTGGATGCTTCTCGAAATCATCCTGAGTATGATGCTGCACAGGCAAAAATGGATTTCAGTCAAGAGGCAGAGAATGAGGCCTTTGCTGCATACTTCCCTAAAATTTATGGCAACTCCTCTTCTGGCTATAACCGCGAAGATGGTGTAGCAAAAAATGAGACAAAACTAGGGGTGGGGCTCAACCAGTTACTCTACGATTTCGGAGCAACAGCATCGAGAGTAGATGCGGCGAAGTCGGATGCAGAGGTCTCTTCTGCTGAGTTGAAAGCGAAAGGCAATGAACTGATTTATCGTGGCGTCAAAGCCTGGCATGAGCTGTTTCGTACCCAACGTATGGTTGAATTACATCGACTCAATGTAGAGTCGCGCAGAGAGATTGTCGATTTTGTAGCACAGCGTGCTGCATTGGGTGGAAGCTCACAAAGTGATGTGTTGCGTGCTCGTGCACGCTGGGCAGATGCAGAGGCGGGAGTGGCAAAAGCTGAGAGCCAGGTGGAACGTGCCAAGGCATCCTGGATTGAGATTATTAGTACAGAGGCCCCTATAGATGTCGAAATTAACCGTTTTGTGGGAATTGATCACAGCCGTTATGTTGATTTGTCTCAGGTAGCGCATCGTTATGCTACTGTAGAGCGCGCCTATGCTAAACACCAGGTAGCCTCAGATAGAGCCTCCGCTGCTGCTGCAGATAAATTTCCCCGCTTAGAGTTGGACCTGTCGGTCTCTAAGTTGATGGATGATCCGGATGATCTGCCGCAAGATCGTTCAGCACAGATTCAGGTACGTTATGATTTTTATACTGGTGGAGCCAAGAAAGCACGGGCCAGCCAGGCACGAGCACAGGCTGCGCAGGCAGCATCAGATGCTGAAACTGAGCTGAGACAGGCTGAAAAACTGTTACGTCAGGCATTGGCTGATGTTGAGGCTGGTGGCCGCACAGTAACAGCTCGCAGAGAGGCGGCATCGATTGCTGCGGCATCGATGAAGGCGGTTCGTGAACAGTTTGCCTATCGTCGTGGCACCTTACTGGATCTTTTGCGAGTGCAAGAAGACCTCTTTTTTGCGGGGCGAAATCTGATTGATGCGATGGCGGATAGTGCTCTCGCCCACTATCGTTTTCTATATCTCGCCTCGGACCTGGAATCTTATCTTGAGCAGTAAGTAGTCTTAATGTCTGTTCAATCAACCATTGATTCGTTTGAAGAGTCACTGCTCTATGTACTGCGTCTGTTGGGGAGCCCTCTCTCTGCTACAGCACTGCGTTCCAGAGTTGCTAAACTGCCAGGCCCTTGGAGTGCCGAAGATGTTGCCGAAGCAGCTGAGAGCTTAGGGTTTACGGTAGAGGCAGTCACGGGCCGTGTAGATCGTTCCTGGACGCACTTTCCGCTGATTTTTCCATTGAGTGAAAATGATGCGGTGGTCGTGGTCGCTCAACCTGAAGCGGATCAATTTGAACTCTATTGGCCGGGTGAAGACGGAACCTCTCAGGTCTCTGCAATAGAGTTGGAGGCTCTCTGTAGTCATCAGCAACAAGAGAAAAAAGGTCTGCTGATCACCCGTCGTGCACGAGCAACTACCATGAAAGACGGTCCCGTGGGGCGCTATGGGCACTGGTTCTTCGGTCCAATTTTTCAGGCGAAAAAACTCTACCTGCAGGTGGCAATTGCAGCCTTACTGACCAACCTGTTTGCGGTAACCACCTCTATTTTTAGCATGACGGTATATGATCGGGTGATTCCCAATGGTGCGGTAGATACACTCTATGCACTGCTGATTGGGGCAGGAATTATCTTTTTTAGTGATTTCTTGATTCGCTCTCTAAGAGGTTACTTTCTGGATGTTGCGGGTGCCCGGGCCGATATGGTAGTTGGAGATACTCTGTTTGAGCAGATCCTGGATATGCAGATGGGGGCGAAGAAAGGTTCAACTGGCTCTGTGGCCAATATGCTGAAGGAGTTTGAGTCACTGCGGGAATTTCTTACCTCCACCACGCTGGTGACGTTGATTGATATCCCTTTTACTATCATCTTTCTACTGTTGATCTGGACCATTGGTGGGCCGATGGTTTGGGTACCTCTGGCAGTGATTCCCCTGATGCTGGGGGCAGGGTTATTGGTTCAACCACGACTCAGTCGTCTCACAGAAGCGGCCTATGAGGATGGGCAAAATAAACAGAGCGTGCTGGTCGAAACCCTGAACGGCATGGAGACCATCAAGTCTCTCGGGGCGGGAGCCTTAATGCGCCACCGCTGGCAACAGGCGGTATTGCACCAATCGGAGCTGGGTTTGAAGCAGCGGATGTGGTCCTCTTTTGCGACCAATGTGGCCAACCTTTCACAGCAGCTGGTGCAGGTTGGTGTGGTGACGACAGGGTTCTTTCTAGTTGGAGAGGGGCAGATCGGATTTGGAGCCATTATTGCCTCTTCTATATTGGCTGGAAGGGCGATTTCACCGCTTTCACAGCTATCACAACTGCTCAGCCGGATGAATCAGTCACTTTCCAGTTATCGTGCACTGAGTGAATTGATGACGCAGCCACGAGAGCATTCGGAAGATAGAAATTTCATCACCCGCGAGCAATTTAGTGGAAAAATCGAGTTTCGAGATGTCTCATTTACCTATCCAGGCAGTGAGACTAGAACATTGAATAATCTATCCTTTACCATCGAGCCGGGAGAACGGGTCGCTATTCTTGGAAAGATCGGTTCGGGAAAAACTACAGTAGCAAAATTGATGTTGGGTCTCTATCAACCAGATGAGGGAGCTGTGCTGATTGATGGAGTGGATGTGCGTCAAATTGATCCGGCAGACCTACGCAAAGGGGTTGGAGCTGTGCTACAGGATGTTTGGTTGATGAGCGGGTCAATAAGAGAAAATATTGCCTTGGGCGTGGATGCTATTTCAGATGAGGCAGTGCTGAAGGCAGCTCGTATTGCAGGGGTTGAGGATTTTATCAGTCAGCACCCTCATGGATACAGCCTACAGGTTGGTGAACGCGGTGAAGGGCTCTCGGGTGGACAGCGACAGGCGGTCTCTATTGCCCGTGCCATTGTTGCAGAGCCGACTATCTGGCTGTTTGATGAACCAAGCAGTGCCATGGACCAACAGGCAGAAGTGGTGCTTGTAAACCGATTGCAAGAGGCTATTGGTGAAAGAACCTTTGTTACGATTACCCATAAATCATCGATGGTTGCGCTGGCAAGCAAGGTGGTGGTTATCGATCAGGGACGAGCCACCTATGTTGGACCACCTGAAAAGGTACTGGGAGCACGTACATGAGCGAACAGCGATACTCTACTATCGCAGGGGCCGGTCGTTTTACCGAGGTGAAAAAAGCTTCGACGATACTGCTGTTTGTGATCACTTTTGTAGTGGCCATGTTGCTGGTCTGGGCTGCTCTGGCTGAGGTAGAGACGGTGACTCGTGCAGAGGGGAAGGTGGTTCCGTCAGGGCATTTGCAGGTGGTGCAAAGTCTGGAAGGGGGCATCGTTGAACATATCGCGGTACGTGAAGGCGACCTTGTCGAGCAGGGGGCATTGCTAGTGTCGTTGAGTGTGACACAGTTTGATGCAGACTTGGAGGTGAGAAGTCAGCAGCTGAAGGCATCGAAAGCACGGGTGGTTCGTCTGTCAGCGCAGGTGAAAGGAGCTCAACCAGACTTTTCCACATTAAAAGAGGAGTTGGGGGTAGAGTTTGTTGCTAATGAGCAATCGACCTATAATGGCATGGCATTGGAACAACGTTCACAAATTGCGGTGTTGAGTGCTCAGATTCGTCAACGACTGAACGAACTTCAGGAGGCTGAAGTTACCTTGGAGACAACTGGAAAAACGTTGGATATTGCGCGGGAAGAGCGTGAAATTGTTGCACAGATGGTAGAGCGGGGGTTAGAGCCGAAGCTGGAGCTGGTACGGTTGCAGCGAATGATCGCTGATGCCGAAGGTAAGGCGGAGACAGCTGTCGTGGCGATTGAGCGGATTAAATCATCGATTCAGGAGACCCAATCGAGAAAAGAGGCGATGGAGCAGCAGTTTCGTACCGAGGCGGCAAAAGAGCTGTCCTCTGTACAGGCGGAGCTGAGGTCGCTGGAGGAGTCTCTGCCGGCGTTACAAGATAAAGTGGAACGTTCTGGGTTACGAGCACCACTATCGGGCATTGTTAACCGGGTGATGGTCTCTACACTTGGAGGAGTGGTTCGTGCGGGAGACTCCGTAGTGGAAATTGTTCCAGAAGGGGACCAGCTTGTTGTAGAGGCACTGGTTCAGCCCAAGGATATCGCCTTTATACATGTGGGCCATCCGGCCAAGGTTAAGATTAGTGCCTATGACTTCTCACTCTATGGAGCATTGGATGGTACGGTAGCCCGGATCAGTGCGGATGCGGTTCCGGTGGGAGAGCAGGGGCAGCCCTTCTTTAAAGTAAAAATTAAAATGGCATCAATGGTTATTAAAAGTCTGGGTAGAGAGCTGCCCATTACGCCGGGTATGCAGGCGCAAGTAGATATTATTACCGGCAGCAAGACCATTCTAAAATACCTCTCAAAGCCTCTGTTAGGGGTGAAAGAGAACGCATTTAGAGAACGGTAATCAGATTTCCTAGAATGAGAGTATTAGAATTGGGTCGAGATTTTGATGAATGGAGAGTTCATAGGTAGATCCAGCCCCGCATGGGTATTGTTTCGATGATATTGTATGTTCATACGGTAACTCACATAGCCAACTGACAGGGTGATTTGATCAGCTATTGGAATCCTGATGCCAGCCTGAAGGTTGCGGAACTGCAGCCCCCATCGAGAGTTATCGTACTGGAATTGGTGTATCTCACCCGTTAGAGTGATTTGCTCGGAGATTGGAGTAGAAATTCTCAGGCCGATAAACGGTATCGGTAACGTGGCCTGCTTTGATTCATGTTGACCAGAACCCAGGATGGAGAGCGTGGCGGGTAGCAGGTTGATGCCTACTGCAGGTGCAATGGTTGTAGTGAATGGATGGTGGAATTGAAAATCGTGCTCTACCCACAGCTCATTGTTTTTTAATTCATAAGCAATACTCTCGTCACTGGTGAGATTATCCTGAATAGAGCCGCTGGTCCAGAAGCAGCCGAGAATACCTGTACAGCTATATTGTGATGCCTCACCTTGATGGATCCCCCGTATGGTATAGTTTCGGTATCGGATAGAGCCTTTTTTGGGTAGCTGCAGACCCAATTCAACCATCATAGTTTCGCCATGAGATGGTTGGTCATCAAACCATCGACTTTTTGGATTGACTCGTTCTGCGCGGATCATTGCCTGATAGTTGCGAAGTGGTTTTTGAAGGCTGAGAGTGAAAATGAGATCATTCTGTGCTGCATGAACTAAGCTAATGAATGGCTGGAAACAGAGAATCATAATTAGGCTTGAATAGTGTAATAACATGGTGAGATGGTCAGCAAGTAACAAATTAATATCTTAGAGGAATAACAATGTCTACTTTTTATCTTTCTGATTCCATTGAGGATCTTGAGCTGTATTTGTCAGGGTCTGATATTGAGGTTGCCAATCAGTTGATCATGGATAAACTGCAAATTGCTCTGAATGTTCTGGATTACACTCCTGATGAAGCGGTTACGGTTGCGGTAAACGCCGAAAGTACTCAGCTAACGGCAGATTATAACGTAGATCCATCGGCTGACTGGAGTGGTGATGCTAGAGTCGTTATCGATGGAACAGGATTGTCTATTGATTCGACAGATGGTGATTACACAATCTCAAATATAAATGCCCTATTGACCTCATCGGATGCTCCGACAGATTGGGATTCTCCTCTGGCTGAGATGGATCTGGGGCTGCAATTGACGGTAGTCAATGATCGAGCCCAGTCACTGGAACTGAACTCAATTTCTGTTATTGCGGGAGATATGAGTGTGAGTTTTACGGGGCCGATCGTTTGGAATGAATCTGCCGATTCGGTATCGATGGAGAATGCTCGCTTTGAAATCAGTGTTGACTCTGACCCTTCTGACCAAACCGTACTCTCCAGCTTCTATATCGAAGGTGATCTGACTCTGGATTTGGGTGCCGAGAGCCTGACGGGAGTGATTGAGAGGATGGGGGTGACCAATGAGGAGGGGCACCATCTCTATAGTAACGATCTGAATGTCTCACTGACAGAGATCTTTGGGCTGTTATACGACTCAGAACCTGAGTTTATCGATGTCAGGTTCGTCGACCTCTGGAGTAATTCACGAGATGCTGGAGATATTAATGGGGATGGTTGGGATGACCTGTTGGTGTCTGCGGGTAGTTTAGATACAGGGGGACAGTGGGTAAACCAAGAGTACATCCTGTTTGGAACAACAACCGGATGGGGAGGTGAAATCGTTGACCTTTCTACTCTGGGGAGTGTTGAAGGTGTACTACTGGATTTTTCGGCTACAGAGCCACTCTCTTCATATTATGTTGATCCACTAGGGGATATCAATGGGGATGGTTTTGCTGATTTACAGGTCAGAGCCTGGGGTGAGTGGGAGAGTGGTCAATGGAGTAATAAGGAGCTGATACTTTTTGGTCAGAGTGGCAATGGACAGTTGACAACCGATCTATCAACACTGACTGGTGTTGGGATCGAGTTGAATATCAGCGATGAGATCGATCCTTACTTCCGCCCAGTCGGTGATCTGAACGGAGATGGTTACGATGATCTGTGGATCAATCAGGACGATTGGGGAGAGGCTGGCTATCTTCTTTTTGGTAAAGCGGAAGGTTGGGAGAGTGAGATCAATCTCCTTGTACTGAATGGAACAGGGGGTGAGGCTCTTGACTTTTCTATGAATGGCGACACTTACCTGGAAGCATTTGAGGACCTGAATAGAGATGGTGTTGATGACTTGCTCATCGATTTTTATGGAAATTCAAGCGGCACATCGCAGGAGTATGTTCTGCTGGGAAATAGCGGAGGTTGGGGGGCGGCTATTACTATGGAGGATTTAACAGGGGTTGATACGCTCTTATTATCTCATTTAATTTTCCCTGACCCAGATGATACCCTCTATACCAGTGGTGACGTCACCTTGCCCGAAGGGATCGAGTATGTGGAAGTGCAGGTGAGTAGTGGGCTCATGGTTGAGGGTAACTCACAGGCTAACCGGATGGTTGGGAATAGCGGAGATGATACATTTGATGGAGGGGCAGGTTACGACACCGTAGTGTATGCTGGAAACTATATAGATTATGTGATTTCGACAGATCCGATTGCACGTGCTATTACGGTCTCATCAACCAGTGACGGAACCGATACCCTTACCACTGTTGAAATGCTTGAATTTGCGGATCAATCTGTTTCTGTTGATCTCTTGCTTCCACAAAATTACCTGGCCACAGGGGCAGTAACGATTGCAGGCATTTCTGAGCAGGGGCAGATGCTTACACTAACCAATACACTCAGCGATGAAGATGGCATGGGAACAATGAGTTATCAGTGGCTGGCAGATGGGGTAGATATTGTTGGAGCTACCAACCCCAGTTACATTCTCTCTGAAGATGAAGTTGGAAAGGTGATTTCGGTTGTTGCCAGCTACACCGATGGGAATGGAACTCTTGAGTCGGTTGTCAGTGGTGCAACAGAGACAGTGGTGACCCAATCTGTGGTCAGTAATCCAGTTGGTCAGACGATGGATGAAGATACCCTAAATGGTCTGTTGGCTATTCGAAATGGTCAGGAGTTGGCTCGGTGGAACTTTCCAGAATCGGTTGGTTTTACGGTTGAAGATGCTGCAGGGTTGGGGAGCGGAGTAACATTAAGTTACAGCTTTCTGGATGCAGTACCCGAATATTATAGTGATGGTAGCGAACCAGGGTTAGATTTTCCAGTAGACTTTGGGTTGTTTCAGCAGGATCACCAGGCAGCAGTTGAGACGGTACTGAGCTACTACTCCTCTGTGATTGATGTTGAATTTGTCGAACAGACTACAAATGATGAAGGGCAGCTGACGTTCGGCTTCTCACAACAGAATCCAGGGACGGCTGGTCACGCCTTCTATCCCAATTTCTCTTATAGCTTCAGTCAGACAACTGGAGAGATCAGCTCAACCACTGAGTCCCCTGAATCCGGTGATGTATGGATATTACCCGCTACAGAGTGGGAGGAAGATGACTTTTTGATCGGGGGTGATGGCTACAATACGTTGCTGCATGAGGTTGGTCACGCGCTGGGGTTAAAGCATCCGTTTGAAGGGGGTAACCAGCTTGAGACAGCACTGAACCATACCGGCTATACGGTGATGGCCTATGAGAATGCGCCGAACTCAACAATGGTTGAGGCGCAGGCTATTGATACACCTGTAGAGGGGGGGGTACAGACTAGCTATAATGCTTCTAACTTTACGGTTCAGACCAATACACTCATGGTGGGGGATATCGCAGCATTACAGTACCTTTATGGTGCCAACACCACCTCCAGTAGTGAAGAGGATACTTACAGTTGGGGTGCTAACGAGGCCTTTTTTGAAACCATTTGGGATAGCGGTGGTACGGATACCATTGATTGCAGTAACCAGAGCTATAGCTGTGAGATTGATCTGACTCCTGGCAGCCACAGCTCGATTGCCCTGCGTACAACTCAACAGGAGGTGCTGACTGCATTGGGGTATGAAGATTATTCTGACTGGTTACCAGATTTGGTAGGGTCGACAATTATGGGCGATCTTTATAATGGACGTAACAATCTGGCTATTGCGGAAAATGTATTGATTGAAAACCTGATTGGTGGAGCAGGGGATGACACCATTATCGGAAATAGCGCAGATAACCGGCTGGATGGTGGCGCTGGCAATGATACTGTAATTTATAGTGGTAACTACGCAGACTATAGCTTTAATGAACTGGAATTGGGTAGTGGTTGGTCAATTGCTCGAGTAACAGGCGGTGCTGATGGTGTTACAGACGAGGGTACTGACACACTTTTGGGGATTGAATCACTGCAATTCAGTGACCAGACCGTTGCAGTGGATCAGCTGGTGGCTTCAACCGGTAGTACGGACAGTACAGATAGCATCAGTGGCACAGTAAGCTATTGGGGGGATAGTGCTGCAATGGGTAGTGTCTCCCTTACTCTGATAGAAAGTGGTGAAAGCTCTGGGCAGAGCATCACAACTCAGACAGGTGGGACGTTCTCTTTCAGCGGTGTCGACCTCTCTTCAGGGGCTGTGTTACAGGCAGAAAAAACAGTATTGGATAGTTCAGCCGTCAATCTACAGGATGCAATACTGGTACTGAAACAGATTGTCGGCCTGGAGACGCTGAATAGTTATCAACAGATTGCTGCTGATCTGGATCAGAGTGGCTCTGCAGATCTCAATGATGCGATCGGTATACTCAAACATGTGGTCGGGCTGCCAACCACAGACCCTGAATGGCTCTTTATGGAATCTAGTGAACCCCCGGTAGCAAATGCTGCTGTTTATATCACCGCCAACCAAATGGAGGCGGTTGATCTGGTAGGTGTGTTGAGGGGGGATGTGGATGGTAGTTGGGTTGATGTCGCCTGATAAATACGGTTGCCTGAATGTCTAACTTTGTACTCTCTAACACGTCTGCACAACTAGTTGATTATGTTGATGGTGTTGAATATAGGGCATCATTACCACTTACCTATGACTCCTTGTCTTCCGTCATTCGCTCGAATCTCGGTCTGCATAATACTTCCGGTGTTGAGCTGGATAGAACGAATCTTGTTTATCAGTTTGATGGTGATGCTGAAACGACAGGCATCTCCTCTGTACTTCGGTATCAGTTAACAGCATTGCCGACTTTCTTGTCGTCAGTAGATAGCACAATTTCGTTCCGCATGTTGAGTGGAATAGATGAGATCAAGGAGAGTAACGAAACAGAGGTTTTTCTTGAGCTGGATGTTGTGATTTCAACAGATGCTGAGGGGGTAACTCATATTTATGCAAAGGAGGGGAGCTATACTGGTGCAATTGATTCTCCTTCAGTTGGGACTATTGGCCTTTCTCTATCTTTTTTATCCGGTGATGAGATTGCCATAGTACATGAGTTAAATGGCGAAGCAGTTTTGGATCTGAAGTTTTTTTCATTTTTATCTAAATTAGACCCTTATGCGGAATTTATTAACTTTGGTCTTGAAAGTAATTACCATTTAGAGATAGGTGGTACATTGCCTATCAACACATGGGGTGGTGAAGAGGTAGAGACGATCTCATCGGTTATGCCAATTTCGGTAGATTCCAATCAAGCCCCGCAGTGGAGTGGTGTGATTGCGGATCAAACAATGGATGAAGAGGGGGTTCTCAATCTGGATTTGACTGGGCTTGTTGATGATCCGGAAGGACAGGCTGTTACGATTACGGTGTCTGGGGGGGGGGCAACCGTGACCACGTTGCTAAATGAAACTCAAACTCAGCTGCAACTTACAGCCACAACAGACTATTACACCTCCACACCCTTAGAAATTGCAGTGAAGGCTGAAGATAGTGTGGGCGGGTATACCGTTGAACGCTTTCAACTAACGGTGAATGACCTCAATGATGCCCTATCGGCCATTGCTTTAAGCAATCAAGTCAGTTCGCTTCCAGAGGATCAAGATACCTCCAGCAGGACGCTGGTAGCCAATATCCTGATTACGGATGACTCCGTGGGCAGCAATACCATATCTCTATCTGGGGCAGATGCTTCACTCTTTGAAGTTGAGAGCAGTGAACGTGAGCTCTATCTGAAAAATGGTGTAGTGCTCGATTATGAGACAACAACCGGTTATGAAGTAACGGTTACAGCAGAAGATAGCAGTGTGGCAGGGAGTAGCCCTGTCAGTGTGATCTACGCATTATCTGTTACCGATATGAATGAGGCACCTTCATCGGTTAGTGTTTCACCTGTACTTTCAGCGATGATAGAGAACAGTGATACCGGTAGCCGGATCAAAGTAGCGGATCTGTCTGTGACAGATGATGCGTTGGGTACCCATACGCTGTCAGTAGTTACAGGCGATGACTCAGCACTATTTGAGATTGAGGGGGCTGAACTCTTTCTGAAAGCGGGTGTTTCTCTCGATTTTGAAAGTCAGAATAGTTATACAGTCACCACTTCAGCACAAGATATAACGCTGGGTGGCAGTGCTGCTGTCACAGCGGCCTACACCTTAACATTGCAAGATCAGAATGAAGCACCAACAGTTACCTCGGCACCAACGGCAACGGTCATAGATGAAGCAGGAATAGGGACTGTGCTCTATACGGTAACGGCCTCTGACCCAGATGCCGGAGCCAATTTCACCTTCTCTTTGGGAGGAGATGATGGTGAAAGGTTCTCAATCGATTCCGGCTCAGGTGTCATCACAATGGCAGAAATAGTCAATTTTGAGGCTAAGTCAAGTTATGCTATTGAAGTGACCGTAAGTGATGGTTCGTTGTCTGATACTCAACCGCTTGCTGTGACAGTAAGTAATGATGTATTGACCTACTACTGGGGGGAGAGTAACAAGCCGGTTACTGAGGTGGTGCAGAATGGGGCCACCTTTGAAAGAACAACTTCAGCACATGATAGTGATGCAATTAGTTTGACGGATGTGCTGCTCTCGCTCAAGTACTATCTGGGCAAGAGTAGCTTAAGTGAATATGCAGTTGCAGCAGCAGACTATAACGGAGATGAGAGTGTCAATCTCACCGATGTATTACAGATTCTAAAATCCTATCTGGGGAAAACAGAGGCACCACCGGTCTGGCACTTTGTGGACGGTGTTGCAGACTTGCCTGGGGGGGCAGATGTAGTTGGGGTCTTGCGTGGTGATGTCGATGGTTCTTGGGAGTCACCAACGGCTTAGGAGTGGCTTTGCAAGGATTTAGTGCGCCTGTTCTTGCTGCTGTAACTGCCACATCTCAGCGTATCGGTTGTCTGCTTGTAGCAGTTCAGCATGCGTTCCCCGTTCAATAATTTTCCCCTGCTCCATCACCAAAATCTCATCGGCATCGGCAATGGTAGAGAGGCGGTGGGCAATCACCAGTGTTGTGTGCTGAGTGCTGATCTCTCTCAGCGCATCA
>Ga0233428_1001157_pt1 | contig 29599 bp, 30 predicted proteins | sample SI_118_April2016_4_FD_179890 | JGI IMG/M metagenome (GOLD analysis project Ga0233428, IMG submission 179890) | Seawater microbial communities from Saanich Inlet, British Columbia, Canada - SI_118_April2016_120_MG | ecosystem: Environmental > Aquatic > Marine > Inlet | place: Canada: British... | reverse complement strand
TCAGCCCCCATATTTTTAGTGTTAATTATATGACAGACGTTAAGTTGCAGTACTTAATTATACTAATTCTAAAACGACTATAATGTGTAAATCAGTCCGGACAACCCACCCTTACTGCATGGTATTTGGGCACAGCCACTAAGACCGACCCAGTTTTAAAACTATAATCCAAATCCACCACCGGATTTGGCCGCAGGGAGTTTCTCACAATTTGGAGCAATTCCGGTTTGATGGTTTCGAAATTTGCTCCCTTAGCACGCTTTAATTCAGCGGATTTCTTGGATACATTTTTATAGACCGTGTTTCTTAACCTTGATGAATAATGACATACCGAAGGTATATTTGCCGTGTCTGGAACAATAAGCCTCAATTTTATTGAAAGATCAGTCGGCACATTTACCGTCATAAAGTCCAAACTCAACACATCTGATCTTTGATATTTTTGGGGATCATCATCAGACCGTGTCATGGCTACATAGGTACCACCTGAAACTACAATTAGGGCTCCAATTACAATGGGAACCAAAACTTTAAGAATCATTTTTTCTCTCGCAGCCAATTAAAATATACTGAGGATGTAGTAGTAAAAATCCCAAGTATGGTAAATTGTGGATACTATCTACACAAACCTAATCTCCAGAAGGGGCCATCCTTCATGAAAACCCTATTCTGGCCCAGTTCTGCTAATTCGAACGGTTTTTACTGCGAACTCTCGAACGATGTGCTCCATGACACCGACAGCAGCTTTAAAGTCGGTGGCTTTAGTGATGAAGATATGACTTAATTCTTGGGGTGTTGGAGGTAAGCGGCCATCAAAGAATAAAAAATTACCATCATCCTTGGCGGGTATAAAATGGGCCGAACCTTGAAACTAATAAAAAAGCTTGTATTTTTCGCCTTCGGGAGAGAGAATGCGCCACGTTCTTAGACATATCCAAATATACAGGAATTCTGAGGGTGGGCTCGCGGGCCCACTTTTTTGCATTTTGGGCCCCAGAATTCAGAGTGCATTCAGAGTGCATTTGGAAATTTCTACGACGCTGAGACGGTTAGATAGGCGCTAAAAATTTAATGAGCCAGGAAGAAAATATTGAGACATTAATTTCTCCGGCTTTAGAGAGCTCCGGCTATGAGTTGGTGCGCGTGCAAATCTCGGGCGATAAGAACAAGACACTGCAGATTATGGCAGAACGTGTCGACGAAGCGAATATGACGGTTGAGGATTGTGCGGCAATATCCAGGGAAATATCCACTATCTTGGATGTTGATGATCCGATCAGCGGCACTTATTCGCTGGAAGTGAGTTCACCCGGGATCGATCGACCTCTGGTGCGGCTAAAAGATTTTGAGCGATATGCCGGATTTGAGGCTCGCGTCGACATGAATTTTTTAGTCGAAGGCCGTAAGAAATTTAAAGGAAAGCTGCTTGGCATCCAAGATGACAAAGTGGCGATCCGGATGAAGGAAGAAACATTTGAGCTGCCTTTTGGCGAAATTCGCCGGGCAAAATTGCTTTTAACCCAAGAGTTGCTAGATGCCGCTCAACAGACTGATTTGGGCTGAAGAAATATAGGTTACGGATTATGGAAACGAATACAGAAACAAGCGTGATGTACACCCACCCAGAACTTTTATTGGTAGCCGACACGGTTGCGCGCGAGAAAGGTATTGATCGCGAAGAAGTTCTTGAAGCCATGGAGCAGGCCATTCAAAAAGCCGGGCGCTCTAAATATGGTCATGAGCACGACATCCGCGCTGAAATTGATCGCAAATCAGGCGAAATCAAATTGGCGCGCTATATGGAAGTGGCCGAAGAGATTGAAAATGAAACCACGCAAATCACGCTTGATGCGGCAAAAGGCAAAAAAGCCGACGCTGAAATTGGTGAGTTTCTTGTCGATCCCTTACCGCCAATCGATTTTGGTCGCATTGCCGCGCAAACGGCGAAACAGGTTATTGTTCAAAAAGTCCGTGAAGCCGAACGTAAACGCCAGTTTGCTGAGTTTAAAGATCGCATCGGTGAAGTCGTCAACGGCATGGTCAAGCGCGTCGAGTTTGGCAATGTGATTGTTGATTTGGGTGGCCGGGCCGAAGGCATCATCCGCCGCGATGAGTGCATTTCGCGCGAGCACTTCAACAATGGTGACCGTGTCCGCTCTTATATATATGACGTGCGGGAAGAACAGCGTGGCCCACAAATCTTTTTGTCGCGTAGCCATCCGCAATTTATGGCGAAATTGTTTACCCAGGAAGTGCCGGAAATTTATGACGGTGTGATTGAAATTAAATCGGTGGCCCGTGATCCTGGAAGCCGCGCAAAAATTGCCGTTATCTCCTCAGATAGCTCGATCGATCCGGTCGGTGCCTGTGTTGGTATGCGGGGCTCTCGTGTGCAAGCTGTTGTCGCCGAGCTGCAAGGTGAGAAAATTGATATTATTTCCTGGTCGGATGAGCCGGCGACATTCATCGTTAACGGCTTGGCACCTGCTGAGGTAACCAAAGTTGTGCTTGATGAAGAGCAAAACCGCATCGAAGTGGTTGTTCCGGATGAGCAGTTAAGTCTGGCCATTGGACGGCGCGGGCAAAATGTTCGGCTGGCATCGCAATTAACCGGCTGGGATATTGATATTCTAACCGAGGCGGAAGAATCTGATCGCCGCAACGAAGAATTTAGAGTTCGCTCACAGCTCTTTATCGATTGCCTGGATGTCGATGAGGTGATTGCTCAATTGCTGGTAACCGAAGGCTTCTCGACGATTGAAGAGGTTGCCTTTGTGCCGATTGAGGAACTCTCTGTCATTGAAGGTTTTGATGACGACGTTGCGACGGAGCTTCGCGAACGTGGCCGTCTCTATCTTGAGCAACGCGAAGCAGAGCTTACCGAAGCACGTAAAGAGGCGGGCGTCAGCGATGAGGTAGCTGGTGTTGAGGGCTTGACCGGTGAGATGATCGTCGCCCTTGGCGAAAATGATGTGAAAAGTCTGGATGATCTTGGTGATTTGGCGAGCGATGAGTTGATCGAGATTGTCGGCGAAGCTAATTTGTCCGAAGATCTTGCCAATGAAATTATCATGGCTGCCCGGGCGCATTGGTTTGCCGAAGAAGATGCTGCCAAAGCTGAAGCGGAAGAAGCTTCAGAAGAGGCTCCAGAAGAGGCTTCTGAGGAAGCATCAGAAGAAACAAAGGATTCTGAGGGGGCTTAAACCAGCCTTTCAGGGAAGAGTGGATTGAGGTAAACAAACTGACGCGAAAGACGGAAGCCGGTAAAGATAATTCGCGCAAATGTATTTTATCCGGCGAAAGCCGACCAAAATCGGAGCTTGTGCGATTTGTTGTTGGACCTGATAGCGTTATAGTTCCGGATATTTCGGAACGATTGCCAGGACGGGGTTTGTGGTTAAGTGCTAGGCGAGATATTATGGTTGAGGCGTGCGCGAAAAATGTTTTTTCGAAAGCGGCCCGCGTAAAAGTTGAGGTCCCGGAAGATTTAGTTGACCGGGTTGAACAATTGTTAAGGCAGCGCTGCCTGGAAATATTTGGTCTGGCGCGCCGAGCAGGACAAATGGTCGGAGGATACGAGAAAGTTCGTTCCTTTCTTTCGGCTGAAACAGCGGGCGCTCTTTTCGCAGCCAGTGATGGCGCGGCAGACGGTCGTAGTAAAATAAGTGCTTTGGCACCTGATATTCCGCTGGTGGATTGTTTTTCCGGCAGTGAATTAGGGGCTGCTATCGGAAGGGATTGGCTGGTTCATGCAGTTGTTGCCTCTGGTGGATTTGCCGAAAGCCTGCTGGCGGAAGCCAATAGGTTCTCGGGATTGCAAGAAAATAAATAGAATTCTAATTCGCTGGTTTTGATTTTTAAAAGTAAGTAGACGGTTTGACATGACGGATAACACCGAAACTAAAGAGAAAACGACGAAGAAAAAGCTGAGCCTTTCCCGGCCCGGTAAGCTCGAACTGCAAAAGACAGTCGAGGGTGGACAAGTTCGCCAGAGCTTCTCCCATGGTCGTTCGAAAGTTGTTACCGTTGAGGTGAAAAAGAAAAGGACCTTTGCGCCTGGTTCAACCGGCAGCATGACGGAAGTGACGGCCGAAGCGGAGCCTAAAGTTGAAACGACTGAGGAAGACACATCAGTTGAAGAAAGCGTGGTTGAAGAAAAAGCAGCGACCGCACCCGCGACCCCACATAATTTGACCGATCAAGAACGCGCCGCCAGAGCCCAGGCTTTGCTCGGTGCTCAACAGGCAGAAGAAGAACGTAAAAATCAGCCAGAGCCAGAACCCGAGCCTGAACCTGAACCGGAAGTTGAGGCTAAAGCAGAAGCGACAAAACCTGCGAAAAAAGAAAAGCCTATGACGGAGGCCGAAAAGGCCGAAGCGGAAGCCGAGAAAATGCGCCAAGACGCGCTTGATCTGGAAGCTGCGGAAGCATCAGCGGCAAAATCCAATCAAGACAAGGTTGCTGTCAAAGAAGACGACAAGGCGGCGAAAAAGAAACAAGCTGCCGCCCCAAAACAACCTGCGCCAGCGCCGCGTCAGGGTGAGCGCCGTCGCCGCGGCAAGCTGACCATTGCGGAAGCCTTGGATGATTCTGAGCGCCAACGCTCATTGGCTTCGGTCAAGCGTCAACGCGAGCGTCAGAAACGTAAAGAGGGGCCGATCGAACACGTAAAAATCGTTCGTGAGGTTGTTGTTCCTGAGACCATTTCCGTGCAAGAGCTTTCCAACCGGATGGCGGCCCGGGGTGTTGATGTCATCAAGTCACTGATGAAAATGGGTGTGATGGCGAATATGAGCGAGATCCTTGATGCCGATACGGCTGAGCTCATTGTTGAGGAATTTGGCCATACGGTAAACCGTGTGAGCGAAGCTGACATTGAAATCGGCTTGGGTGATCAGGAAGATAAAGCAGATGATTTGATCGCGCGCGCTCCGGTTGTAACGGTTATGGGTCACGTTGATCATGGTAAAACGTCTTTGCTAGATGCGATGCGGAAAGCCAATGTTGTGTCCGGTGAAGCGGGCGGTATCACGCAGCATATAGGTGCCTATCAAGCGGTTACCGATGATGGTCAGAAAATCACCTTTATTGATACACCCGGCCACGAAGCTTTCACTGCGATGCGCGCTCGCGGTGCCGGTGTGACGGATATTGTCGTGCTGGTCGTTGCCGCCGATGACGGTATCATGCCGCAGACGGTTGAAGCGATTAACCATGCGAAATCTGCTGAAGTTCCTATTATTGTTGCCATCAATAAGATCGATCGGCCCGATGCCAATTCAACCCGCGTGCGCACCCAGTTGCTGGAGCATGAATTGGTCTTGGAAGCTATGGGCGGTGATATTCTGGACGTCGAAGTCTCGGCGACCCAAGGCACAAATATCGACAAGCTGGAAGAAGCCATTCTCCTGCAAGCTGAGATCTTGGATTTGAAAGCCAATCCAAGTCGAGCTGCTGAAGGCGTGGTGGTTGAATCACGCGTTGAACAGGGACGCGGCACGGTTGCCACAATCTTGGTCCAACGCGGCACATTGAAAATAGGCGATATATTTGTTGCCGGCGCGGAATCTGGCCGGGTCAGAGCCTTGGTCAATGATCAGGGCGAAAACGTGGAAGCAGCAGGTCCGGCTATTCCTGTCGAGGTCATTGGCTTTGCCGGTGCACCGGCAGCGGGCGATGAATTCTTTGTCGTCGAAAGTGAAGCCCGGGCGCGTGAAGTTGCTGAATTCCGAGCTGATAAAAACCGGACAGCTAAATCAGTGGCGGGCCAACGAGGCACGCTGGAGGAAATGTTTGAGCAGATCAAGGCCGGTGAAGTTAAAGATCTGCCGATTGTGATTAAGGCGGATGTTCAGGGCTCGGTTGAAGCAATTATCGGTATGTTCGAAAAATTGCCGCAGGACGAAGTTAAGGTTCAGGTGCTGCACCAAGGTGTTGGTGGCATCAATGAGTCTGATGTCACCTTAGCCGGTGCGTCGGGTGCCGCGGTCTTTGGCTTTAATGTCAGAGCCAACCCACAAGCCCGCGATCTCGCGCGCCAGGAAGGTATCGACATTCGCTATTACTCAGTAATTTATGATGTCATTGATGACATCAAGAAATTGCTGATTGGTATGATGGCGCCGATTGTTCGTGAAGAATATCTCGGCAATGCTGAAGTTCGAGAAGTCTTTAATGTCTCGAAAATCGGTAAAGTCGCAGGCTGTATGGTCACCAATGGTGAAGTAAAACGCGGTGCCGGTGTCCGCTTGCTGCGTGATGACGTTGTTATTCACGAAGGCGCGCTGTCAACGCTTAAGCGCTTTAAAGATGATGTTCGTGAAGTGAAAGAATCATACGAATGCGGTATGTCCTTTGAGAATTATAACGATCTCAAAGTCGGCGATGTCATCGAATGTTTTGATGTAACGGAAGAAGCCCCAGAAATTTAGGTTGGTCGAAACCGGCCTAATTCTGGAAAATCAACCGGATAAATATGATGAGCAAAAAATCCAAAAGAGCGGGTCAGCGGCCACCGAGTCAGCGCCAATTGCGTGTCGGCGAAGAGCTGCGCCATGTTATATCCCAGGTGATTGAGCGCGGTGACCTGCATGACCCTGATCTAGCGGGCGTGTCGATCACGGTTTCTGAAGTTCGCATCTCGCCTGATTTGGGCAATGCGACGATTTTTGTTACTCGGCTAGGCGGTGGCCAGGCAGCGGAAATGATTGAAGCGCTAGGCCGGGCGGCCCCTTTTTTACGCCGCCAAGTTGCTGAGAAGGTTCATTTACGCCGCGTACCAAATCTGATTTTTGAAGCCGATACATCTTTCGATTATGCCGAGCATATTGGCCATATTTTGGAAGATGTGCAGGGTGACGACGCGGAACAGCCTGAAAGAATTAGCCAGGAAGAAGATTAGATTATGGCGCGTAAACGTCGCGGTGATCCCGTTCATGGTTGGCTGGTAATCGATAAAGACCCCAACATTACCTCTGCCAAAGTCGTCAATCAGGCGCGTAAGATCCTCAATGCTGCAAAAGTTGGCCATAGCGGCACACTCGATCCCTTGGCGACGGGTATTTTGCCTTTGGCTTTTGGCGAGGCGACTAAGACAGTTTCCTATATGATGGACGGCAAAAAAGAATATCGCTTCACCGTTTGCTGGGGTGAGGCGCGGGACACTGATGATACCGAAGGTCAGGTTGTTGAGACCAGTGAGGTTCGGCCCAGCCAAGCGGAAATCGAGGCCGCATTGCCTCATTTTATCGGCGATATTCAGCAAGTGCCGCCAGCTTTTTCTGCGATCAAAGTGGACGGCGAGCGGGCGTACAAATTGGCGCGCGCCGAAAAACCCGTCGAATTGAAGCCAAGATCGATATTCATCGAGAAATTTGAGCTCCTTGAGGTGCCTGATGAGGACCATGCCACATTTGAGGTAACTTCCGGAAAAGGCGCTTATATCAGGGGGTTAGCCCGTGATCTGGCGCTGCATTTAGGCACTGTTGGGCACATTTCGGCGCTCCGGCGCACCCGGGTTGGACCTTTTTCAGAAAAAGACGCAATTTCGCTGGCTAAATTAGAAGAATTAGGGCATAACACCGCCGCTGTAGATATATTACGGCCTGTTGAGACCGCGCTGGACGACATCCCGGCGCTGGCCCTGACAGAGGATGAAGCCCGTCGCCTGAGATGCGGACAAGCAGTTTCCGCACTCCAAGTGGCTAAGCGCACACCCCTTAATGACATCGACCAGGGCGCAATTATTTGTGCTATGGCAGAGGGTCAAGTGGTTGCTCTAGCTAAATTTGAAGGTGGCGAAATTCGTCCATTTCGTGTTTTAAACTTTTGATAAGATTGGAGTAGACGATGTCGATTACCGCAGAGCGAAAGCAAGAGCTCATCACTGAGTATGCCACACAAGAAGGCGATACCGGTTCCCCCGAAGTGCAGGTTGCGATTTTGAGCGAACGCATTAATAACCTCACCGATCATCTTAAAACGCACAAAAAAGACCATCACTCCCGCCGTGGGCTGTTGATGATGGTTGGTCAGCGTCGCCGCCTTCTGGATTACCTGAATGCGAAGAAAGCTGAGCGTTATGAAGATTTGATCAAACGGCTTGGTCTGCGCCGTTAATAAAAAGCAGATATTACGAAATGAATTGAAAAGGTTGCCGATTTTCGATCTCCATTTGGCACCTTTTCCATTTCACCAAATGCCCAATTGTTGGGTTCAATCCAGCTAAAATTAAATCGGTTGGACGAGTCCCCAGATTAAGTTTGCGGACTCATTTGTAGGTATGTTGGAGATATATATTTCCGTATGTAGGAAGGAAGATAAAAAATGTTTACTGAATTTAAAAAAGAAATAGACCTTGGCGGTCGCAAACTGACTTTAGAGACCGGCAAAATTGCCCGTCAAGCAGATGGCGCTGTTATGGTTACTTATGGTGAGACCAAAGTTCTCTGTACAGCTGTCGGCGCAAAAAAGCCCCGCACTGATTTGGACTTTTTCCCTCTCACCGTGAACTACCAAGAAAAAACCTTTGCCGCCGGCAAAATTCCAGGCGGCTTTTTCAAACGCGAAGCTCGGCCCTCTGAAAAAGAGACCCTGACATCACGTTTGATCGATCGGCCCGTCCGGCCCTTGTTTCACCCAAATTATAAATGTGAAACGCAGCTGATTTGTACCGTCTTGGCGCATGATCTGGAAAATGATCCAGACATCACGGCAATGATCGGCACCTCGGCAGCTCTGACAATTTCCGGTATTCCCTTCATGGGCCCCATCGGCGCCTCTCGGGTTGGTTATATCGATGGTGAGTATGTATTGAACCCACCGATTGACGATATGCCAAACTCGCAACTAAATCTCGTTGTTGCAGGTACCAATGAAGGCGTGCTGATGGTTGAATCAGAAGCTTCTGAGCTTTCAGAAGATGTCATGCTGGGCGCTGTGATGTTTGGTCACAAAGCCAACCAGGAAGTTATCAACGCTATTATTGACCTCGCTCAGGCTTGCGCTAAAGAGCCACGCGACGTTCCTGAAACCCCAGCCTTTGTTGGTGAGGTTCAGGCCAAGGTTAAAGAAATGGCTGAAGCCGGTCTGCGTGACGCTTATGCAATTTCTGAAAAGTCCGCTCGTCAGGCCGCAATTGCCGATGTGAAGTCTAGCGTGAGCGAAGCTTTTACGGATGATGATGACGCAACCGATATGATTGTTGGCAGTGCGTTTAAATCTGTTGAAAAAGATATTGTCCGTAAGGACCTTATCAAAACCGGCCAACGGATTGATGGACGTGACACCAAGACGGTGCGTCCGATCGTTTCTGAGGTCGGCATCCTGCCACGCGCGCACGGTAGTGCACTGTTCACCCGGGGTGAAACCCAGGCGATGGTTGTCGCGACTTTGGGTACCGGCCAAGATGAGCAGATCATTGATGGTCTCGACGGTGATTACCGCGAACACTTCTTGCTGCATTACAACTTCCCACCTTATTCAGTTGGTGAAGCTGGCCGCATGATGGGTCCAGGCCGCCGCGAAATCGGTCATGGTAAGCTTGCTTGGCGGGCCATTCGTCCAATCATGCCTTCGAAAGAAGAATTCCCTTACACCATCCGGATTGTCTCCGAGATCACGGAATCAAACGGCTCGTCTTCAATGGCGACTGTTTGCGGAACGTCGCTCTCGATGATGGATGCTGGTGTTCCTTTGGCGCGCCCCGTTGCCGGTATTGCGATGGGTCTGATCAAAGAAGAGGAAGGCGTTGTTATTCTTTCTGACATCTTAGGCGATGAAGATCATCTGGGTGACATGGACTTTAAAGTGGCCGGTACCGAAAATGGTATTACGGCGCTTCAAATGGACATCAAGATTACCTCCATCACCGAAGACATCATGAAGGAGGCCGTTGCTCAAGCGCGCGATGGCCGTCTCCATATTCTAGAAGAAATGGCGAAAGCCCTAACCTCGGCGCGTGATGACGTCAGCGACAATGCACCACGGATTACGGTTGTGAGTGTACCGACTGATAAAATTCGCGAAATCATCGGGCCAGGTGGCAAAATGATCCGCGAAATCTGTGAAGTTTCAGGCGCAAAAATCGACATTGATGATGATGGCGTTGTTAAAGTCGCGGCCGTTGATGAAAAAGCCTCAGAAATTGCCATCAAAATGATCAAGGATATCACGGCAGAGCCTGAAGTAGGTGTTATCTATGACGGTAAAGTTGTTAAGACCGTTGATTTTGGTGCCTTTGTTAACTTCATGGGTGCACGCGATGGCTTGGTTCATATCTCTGAGCTGCGTCCTGAGCGGGTCGAGAAAACCACTGACATCGTCAATGTTGGCGATGAAGTCAAAGTTAAGCTGATCGGTATCGATGATCGTGGCAAAGTTAAGCTATCAATGAAATCTGTTGATCAGGAAAGCGGCAAAGATATCTCTGGATAATTCTTCGTATTTTCCGCTTATTTTGAAAAAAACGACTCATTAGGTAAAAAAATCACCTAATGAGTCGTCTTTTCGAAAATCGCTACATATATTTAATTATTAAGAAGGCAATTAAGTTTGGCACGGTTTAAAGTGATAAATCCGGGCCTTTTGCCGTTGAGATTTAAATAGAGAGTGAAGGAATTGAGCAATGAGCTCAGTTGCAGAAAATATGGCTGAAGAGTTTTCATTTGTGCCCCAAAGTAGCTACACCTACGATGAAATAATTTCCTGCGGTAAGGGCGAATTGTTCGGCCCGGGCAATGCCCAACTTCCCTTGCCCCCCATGCTGATGTTTGATCGCATTACCTCGATCACTGCTGATGGCGGCGCCTATGGCAAAGGCGAAGTTATTGCAGAATTTGATATCAACCCCGAACTTTGGTTTTTCCCCTGTCACTTTGAAGGTGATCCGGTGATGCCGGGCTGTCTTGGCTTGGATGCGTTGTGGCAGTTGGCTGGATTTTATTTGGGCTGGACCGGTGCAACAGGCCGCGGCCGCGCCTTTGGTGCTGGTGACGTTAAATTTACCGGGATGGTAACGCCCGAAGCCAAGCTCGTGACCTATCATATTGACATCAAGCGGGTTATGAACCGTCAGGTTGCCATTGCATTTGCCGATGGACAAATGTTGGTTGATGGTGAAACGTGTTACGAGACGACAGGCTTGCGTGTTGGCACAATCCCCGCAGATGCCTAAGATATAAACCCAATAGTAGATTCTAAAAAGAAAGAGGGTATTGTGAGAAGAGCAGTCATCACCGGAATTGGTATTGTTTCCTGCATTGGCAACAATAAAGAAGAAGTCCTCACGTCTTTGCGTGATGGGAAGTCGGGTATTACTTTCTCCGAAGAATTTGCTGAAATGGGTTTCCGCAGCCAGGTATGGGGCAAGCCGGACATTGATGTGACCGAACATGTCGATCGCCGCGTGCGCCGCTTCATGGGTGAAGGCGCGGCCTATAATTATATCGCCATGCAACAAGCTATTGATGATGCCGGGCTTAGCGAAGATGAAGTTTCAAACGAGCGCACCGGCTTGATCATGGGCTCTGGCGGACCTTCGGTGATTAATCTAATCGAGACCGCTGATACGGCGCGCAACCGGGGACCTAAAAAAGTCAGTCCGTTTATGGTACCGCGCACGATGTCGTCGACAAATTCGGCAACGCTTGCAACGCCGTTTAAAATTAAGGGCGTCAATTATTCGATCACCTCGGCCTGCTCAACTTCGGCGCATTGTGTCGGCAACGCAGCTGAAATGATCCAATGGGGCAAACAAGATATTGTCTTTGCAGGCGGCGGCGAGGAATTAGGCTGGGGCATGTCCGTCATGTTTGATGCCATGCCGGCGCTCTCTTCCGGTCGTAACAATACGCCTGAGACCGCTTCTCGCGCCTTTGATGAAAATCGCGACGGCTTTGTCATTGCCGGCGGCGGCGGCGTTGTTGTGGTTGAAGAATACGAACACGCCAAGGCGCGCGGCGCAAAAATTTATGCCGAACTCTCCGGCTATGGAGCTAATTCAGACGGCTTCGATATGGTTCAACCATCCGGCGAAGGCGGTGTGCGCTGTATGCAGCAGGCCCTGGCGACTGTCGATAGGCCTGTGGATTACATCAATACTCATGGCACCTCGACGCCGGTCGGCGATGTTAAAGAATTAGCTGGTATTCGTGAAGTCTTCAAAGACTACGATACACTGCCCTATTTCAACTCAACCAAATCTCTAACCGGGCATTCCTTGGGTGCGACCGGGGTGCAAGAAGCGATCTATTCTTTGCTGATGATGGACAATGATTTCATTTGTGCGTCGGCGCATATTGAAGATCTGGAACCTGAGGTCGGTGATATGCCGATCGTGTTGGAGCGCATGGATGATGTCGATATTAAATGTGCCTTGTCCAACAGCTTTGGCTTTGGCGGCACCAATGCGTGCCTCGTTTTCACTAAGCTAGACGCATAAAAATAGATGACTGAAACCTCAGGAATCATGAACGGTAAGCGCGGCCTCATTATGGGTGTCGCTAATGAGCGCTCAATCGCTTGGGGTATTGCAAAAACCTTGGCAGATGCCGGCGCGGAACTTGCCTTTACCTATCAGGGTGAAGCTTTTGCAAAACGCTTGCAGCCTTTGGCCGAAAGCGTCGGCTCGGACATTGTTTTGCAATGCGATGTTGAAGAGGACGGCAGCTTACAAGCCGTCTTTGATCGTTTGGGCAACGATTGGGGCTCGCTTGATTTTGTCGTTCATTCCCTGGCCTATTCCGATAAAGAGGAACTCAGCGGGCGCTATGTTGATACCAGCGCCGAAAACTTCGCCCGCACCATGAGCATCTCCTGCTTCTCGTTTACGTCCGTCGCCCAAGCCGCCTATCCTTTGATGAAGGATAAGGGCGGTAGCATGATCACGCTGACTTATTATGGCGCGGAACGCGTGCTGCCGAATTACAACGTCATGGGCGTTGCTAAAGCGGCCCTTGAGGCGAGCGTTCGTTACCTCGCCGCTGATCTTGGCCCGGACGGCATTCGCGTTAATGCGGTTTCCGCCGGCCCGATGCGGACCTTGGCCGGTAGTGCCATCGGCGGGGCCCGCAAGATTTATAATATTGCAGAAGCCAATGCGCCGCTTCGTCAATCTGTCACCCTGGAACAGCTTGGTGGCACGGCGCTTTATCTGCTCAGCGATTTGGGCAGCGGTGTTACGGGGGAAACCCATCACGTTGATTCCGGCTACAACATTATCGGTATGCCTTATTTAACAGGCGAGTAGCGCGCTTCTTAAAATAATACAAGATTATCAATATAAACCTTGATTTTGTTAGGGTTATTCCTTATCTATAATGAATCAAAACTAGAAAGTTGGTAATTCTTATGGATAAAGTACGCCCCTATAGCCATGCTCTTGATCGTTTGCGGAACGCCGGTCTTCGGCCCACCCGTCAACGCCTTGCTTTGGCGAAATTACTCTTCGACAGCCATGACCGTCACGTAACAGCTGAAATTCTGCACGGTGAAGCCTTGGACGCAAATGTGCGCGTGTCATTGGCGACCGTCTACAATACGCTGCATCAGTTTAATGAAGCCAATTTGTTGCGAGAAATTGTTGTCGATTCTGGTCGTAGCTATTTTGACACCAATATTTCGGACCACCATCACATCTTCAATGAAGATAGTCGTGAATTGATGGATATCGAAGAGGACTCAATCGGTTTAACGGGCTTGCCGGCGATTGCCGCTGGTCAGGAAGTCAGCCGAATTGATGTTATTGTTCGCGTAAAAAATAACAGATAAACAACTTAGAAACAGAGGGTTGTGGCTATTTTTGGAACTATTCAAAAAAATAGTTGACTCTCTTTTTTTATATCCTCATAGTCATTGTGTAATTAGCTAGCCGCAGGGCTATCGAAATTTAAAAGACTTAAATTTAAACTTAGAAAAGGAGGGAGGGGTCTTATGCCTTCACTTAAAGGAACTGGTACAGAACAAAATTTGAAAGACGCATTTGCGGGTGAATCACAAGCAAACCGTCGCTATCTCTATTTCGCTCAGAAAGCAGATGTCGAAGGCTACAACGATGTTTCAACTGTTTTCCGTTCAACTGCGGAAGGTGAAACCGGCCATGCGCACGGTCATTTGGAATATCTCGAAGAAACCGGTGATCCGGCAACGGGTGAGCCAATTGGCACAACGGCACTAAATCTAAAAGCTGCTGTTGCTGGTGAGACCCACGAATATACCGACATGTATCCCGGCATGGCTAAAACCGCTCGCGAAGAAGGTTTTGACGAAATTGCTGATTGGTTTGAAACTCTTGCTAAGGCTGAAAAGTCTCATGCAGGCCGTTTCCAAAAAGCTTTGGATACGCTCGACTAATTTGAATAGCGGTCTTTGAATATAGGCCGGTTATTTAAAATGAATTGGGGGATCCAGCGCGGGTCCCCCTTTTATTTTTTTGTTTATAATTTTACACACGGTAATGTCCCATGTCTGAAGGCAGTTTAGAAGCTCCAACACGCCATCAAATACCCTGGCAGGAAGCTGATTTTACAGATCCCGAAAAAATCGATGTTGAGCTCAGGCGGGTTATTGATATCTGCCATGGCTGTCGTCGCTGCTTTAATTTATGTGACAGTTTCCCGCGTCTGTTTGACCTGATCGATGAGTCTGACAGCGGTGAGCTCGACACCGTCGACAGCAAAGATTTTAAACCGGCGGTCGATGCCTGCACGCTTTGTGACATGTGCTTCATGACCAAATGTCCGTATGTGCCGCCGCATGAATTTGATCTCGATTTTCCGCATTTGATGTTGCGCTATCGGGCAATGGAATTTGCAGGAAAATCTAATGGGGGCAAAACCAGTTTTGCCCATCGCCAAATTACCGAAACCGATCGCAATGGAAAGCTGGCCGCTCCCGTCGCGGGTCTCGCCAATTGGGCCAGCAAGCTCGGCAATGGGCTAACCCGTCCGGTTATGGAAAGTGTCGCTGGTATTCACAAAGAGGCCTATTTGCCGGAATTTACCGGCAAACCATTTGAGAAACGCGCCGCGCCACCGGTAACTGAATCCAAATCACGTAAAGCAGCGCTCTATGCGACCTGCTTTGTGAATTACAATAACCCCGAGATTGGTGAAGCCACCCAGGCGATCTTAGCTAAAAATGGCGTCGAGACGGAAGTCGTCTACCCGTCTTGCTGTGGCATGCCGCAGCTTGAGCAAGGCGACATCGCGCGCGTAGCGGAGAATGCCAAGAAAGTATCGGCCGAGCTCGTTCAGTGGATCGACAAAGGCTATGACATTGTCGCACTTGTGCCCTCTTGTGCTTTGATGCTGAAATTTGAATGGCCGCTCATTCTTCCCGAAGATGAAAACGTCAAGCGCCTCAGTGAGGCAACCTTTGATGCGACCGAATACATTGTCGATATTGCCAAACAAGATGGCTTGGCCGACGGGCTGGCAAAGCTCGACGGACCGGTCAGTTTACATTTGGCGTGTCATGCCCGGGCCCAGAACATGGGACCCAAAGCCGCAGAAATGCTGCGCCTTATACCAGATGCCCAGGTCGAGGTGATCGAGCGCTGCTCCGGTCACGGCGGCGCCTGGGGTGTGAAAAAAGAAAATTTCGAAGTCGCTTTGAAAATTGGTCGCCCGGCGGCCCGAAAAGCTCTGGAGCAAGTTGGCGAAAATGACGCGGCGTATGTTGTTTCTGAATGCCCACTCGCCCGCGAACATATGATGCAGGGCATAGAAAAACTCGATGATGAAAATAAAGCCGCGACGATTAAATCGGTTCAACACCCGATCCAGATATTCGCGCATGCTTATGGACTTTTAAAATAATGGCTCAGACCGAACTTACCGCAGACGATATTCTCGACCTTCCAGATTATGAAAAGATCCGGGAAACCCGCCGCGCAGAAATCGTGGCGAAAAAGAAACTCCGCCGCGTAGCGGTTGGCCCCTATGCGACGTTTTATTTCGAGTCGTATGACACCATGTGGTATCAGGTCCAGGAAATGCTGCGCATCGAAAAAGGCGGCGACGCCCAACTGGTAGATGAGCTTGAAGCCTATAACCCGCTCATTCCAAAAGGCAGCGAGTTGGTGGCAACCATTATGTTTGAAATCGACAATGCCGATATTCGAAGCGCCTTTTTAGCCGGTCTCGGTGGCGTAGAAGACTGCATGACCATTGAGATCGCGGGTGAGCCCGTTACGGCAATTCCGGAGCAAGATGTCGACCGCACCACTGCGGACGGCAAAGCCTCCTCTGTTCAGTTCGTCCATTTCAATTTTTCCGCTGATCAAATTACCAAATTCAAAGCAGACAACGCGCGCGTAACGGTCGGCATCAATCATCCCAAATACGGTCATATGACGGTGTTGTCAGAAGAGTCCCGCGCCGCCTTGGCGGAAGATTTCGCTTAGGATAATCCAAAAAGCCGATAAAAATCTGGGTCATCCTGGGCTTGATCCAGGATCCAGTCTTCGATCTGATTAGCTTTGATTTAACTTTTCTGGATTCCGGCCTGCGCCGGAATGACGGGAGTTAATTAGGTGACTGGCACCAAACTCTACCCAATCATCTCACTTAATCATCTCTCTGGGATAAACCCCCCAAAACTCGACGCGCCGGAGCCAGCCTTCATAACCACCGGTGGATACTTTACACCAGCCAGTGCCTTCCGGACATTGTTTGAGCTCACCGATCACACGGGTTTCAAGTTTGGCCACCGGGGGTGATTTGGAATTATCTCGCTTGCGGATGGTGCGCATTTGTCCGATGACGACAAACATACGCCGGTTGCTCAGCATGCTTTGATGGATCCAGCCTTGCGCGCCCTGGACATCGCGGACCTTGCGCCAGGTGCCAAACTCGGCGATGACCTCGACCGGCAGATTTTTGCTTTGATAGACCCATTCAACGGGATAACGCACTCCCGGACCGGTGCGCAAATTGACTTCATCGGCTCTAAGCGAGACAAAGCGTGGTAACGGTTTGCCGGTTGAGGCTGCCGGTGCCTGTGCTTGTGCCCGGGTCGCCGCCGGTGCCGGAAAATTAGAGACGGACATCATGCCGATCAAAATGGCACAGAAAATAAGGCGTATTCTTTTGAGTTTTAAAATCATGATCTCGAGTTCTGGCTGAAAACTTCCAATTTATTATCCCGACACTATATTTTGATAATCTTAACGTGGCATTAAATCAGCTCAAAAAAGGGCCACAAGTATGGACAAAAGCCGTTCTTATTGGTATTGCCAGTTACCAAATTGGGGAGAACCAGCCAAGTGCCAGAAAATGATGCGGAGATCGCTCGGGGTAAATACAAAGTCGTCGTTACCCGTAAGCTACCCGATGCCGTAGAAACCCGGATGATGGAGCTTTTTGACACGCGCCTCAATTTGGACGATGTCGCGCTCACCCATGAAGAATTGATCATGGCGGTGCAATCGGCAGAAATTCTCGTCCCCACGGTAACCGACAACGTTGATGCTGAAGTGATTAACTCAGCGGGTGATCAGCTTAAGATGATCGCTAATTTTGGTGCCGGTGTTGAACATATTGATCTTACCGCCGCCGCGGCCAGAGGCATTATCGTCACCAATACGCCCGATGTGCTGACCGAAGATACCGCTGACCTCACCATGGCGCTTGTTCTTATGACGCCGCGCCGGATGGGTGAGGGCGAGCGTATTGTGCGCGCAAAACAATGGACCGGCTGGACTCCGACATACATGATGGGCAACCGTATTAATGGCAAACGCCTTGGCATTATCGGCATGGGCCGTATTGGCACGGCGGTAGCTGAGCGGGCCAAAGGGTTTGGCCTCGCCTGTCATTATCACAATCGCAATCGCGTCGCCGAAGATCTGGAAGCAAAGTTGGAGGTTACCTATTGGGAAAGCCTTGATCAGATGCTGGCCCACATGGATATTATTGTCGTGACTTGTCCGTCGACGCCCGCAACCTATCATCTGTTGTCTGAGCGCCGTCTCAAACTGATGCAGCCGCATTGTTATGTCGTGAACACGTCGCGTGGTAATATTATTGATGAAACGGCCTTGGTTGGCTTATTGGAATCTGGCGCCATCGCCGGCGCGGGATTGGATGTCTTTGAAAATGAGCCTGACATTCACCCCAAATTTTTCGATATGGAAAACGTCGTGATCCTGCCGCATTTGGGCTCAGCTACAATTGAAGGCCGCGTCGCGATGGGTGAGCGCGTGATAGTCAACGCCAAAAGCTTCATCGATGGTCACAAAGCTCCCAACCGCGTGCTGGAAACCCTGCTTTAAAAAGGCATCTTAATTACAATTAATGGGCCGAAAGGTCTTTGATTGTGGCGTGGTCGCTGCACAGCCGGCATTTGGGGTCGGGCTTGATTTTTATTTTGCGAAATTCCGTACGTAAGCCGTCAAATATGATGAGCGAGCCGGCGAGGCTTTCTCCGGCACCTGTTATCTCTTTTATAACTTCGGCTGCCTGGAGCGAGCCAATGGCGCCGCATAGAGCACCTAATACGCCCGCCTCGGCGCAGGTAGGGATCATGTCGGGCGGCGGGGCTTCGGGGTAAAGACAGCGGTAGCACGGAAATTCATGGGGTGCATCGTTAGCCGTTCTCGCATGAGGCTTGAACACACTCAGCTGACCGTCAAAGCGTAAAATAGCGCCGGAAACCAGGGTTTTTTGCTCGAGATAGCAGCTGTCCATCACCAGGAAACGGGTCGCAAAATTATCGCAGCCATCGGCGACAATGTCATAGTTGGAAATCAGCTCGCGGGCATTTTCTGCGGTCAGGCGGTGGTTGTGGGTGATTACGTTAACGTCGGGATTGATCTCTTTGACAGCGGCCTCAGCACTGGCAACTTTGGCCTGACCCAGCCGGGAGGTGGCATGAATAACTTGGCGTTGGAGATTGCTGAGATCGACGACATCATCATCGATGATACCGAGCGTGCCGACACCGGCGGCGGCCAAATATTGAATAACGGGAGCGCCGAGCCCACCTGCACCGACAACCAAGACCTTAGCAGCCTGAATTTTAGCCTGACCCGCGCCACCGATTTCGGGCAACAAAATGTGTCGGGCGTAGCGTTCAACCTGTTCGTCAGTCAGGGGCTTCTTTAGAGACATCTACGCATCATTCGCTGCCAAGCCCGTCAAACAGAGCGGTCGATAAATAGCGCTCGGCAAAGCTCGGCAATATGGCAACGATCATTTTGCCCGCCATTTCAGGACGGGCACCAATTTCAAGGGCAGCAGCGATGGCAGCACCAGATGATATCCCGATCGGTAAGCCTTCGACTTTAGCCGTGCGTCTGGCTGTCGCAAAGGCCGTCTCATTGCCGATCTGGATGACTTCATCGATCACGTCTGAATTCAAATTGTCGGGCACAAAGCCAGCGCCTATGCCTTGAATTTTGTGAGGACCCGGAACACCACCCGACAAGATCGGGCTATCTTCGGGCTCGACGGCGATCATTTGGAACTCAGGCTTGCGGGCCTTGATCACCTCGGCAATGCCGGTCAGCGTGCCGCCGGTGCCGACACCGGAGATGACAACATCGACCTTACCATCGGTATCTTTCCAGATTTCTTCAGCTGTCGTCTGGCGGTGAATTTCCGGATTGGCGTCATTGCTGAATTGTTGCGGCATAAAGGCGCCGGGATGCTCTGCCAGAATTTCTTCTGCGCGGGCGATGGCGCCCGGCATGCCTTTGGCGGCAGGTGTTAGTTCGATCTCAGCGCCCAAAAGATAGAGCATTTTGCGGCGTTCCATCGACATGCTTTCCGGCATGGTGAGGATCAAGCGATAGCCGCGGGCGGCGGCGACAAAAGCTAGGGCAATACCCGTATTGCCGGATGTCGGCTCAACGATTATCGCACCCGGCGTCAGTTTCCCCGCCGCTTCAGCGGCAGTGATCATGGCATTACCAATGCGATCTTTCACCGAGGAAAGTGGATTAAAAAATTCGCATTTGCCAAGGATATCTGCCTTGCAGCCATCCTGTTCGGAGAGATGACCAAGCCGAACCAACGGTGTGGCACCAATTGTTTCAACAATATTGTTGTAGATCTTGCCTCTAAATTCACCTGTATTATCTGACATTGTGTTCTCCCGATCCCTGAATTTTATTAAAGACTAAAATACCATGCTTGTTTTAAGCATTTTTCATTAAATTGTGAAATCTAAACTTTGGCGCCCTTCACTAACGACACCGTTGGCCTGCGCTTGCTGGCAGAGATGATCGATGGAGATCTCGTTAAGCCGCGCCATCATATCAGTTTGAATTTCCTGCCATAACGGACGGATGACGGTTTGGGTAAGCTCCGAGCCTGCCTCTTCTTCAAGCGCATCGGTCGATTGTTCCATATTGCGCATCACATGTACGATATCACCAACCGATATCCGGCGGCGCTCACGGGCTAAATTGTAGCCACCCCTCGGGCCTCTGACACCGGTGAGCAAATTCGCTCGTACCAATTGCTGGAGCGCTTGTTCCAAATAGCGTCTTGGGATGCCTTGCCGACGCGTAATATCGCGGCTTTGGACCGGTTGGCTACCGGCGTGATAGGCGATATCCACAACCGCCTCTATCGCAAAAAGCATTTTTTTTGAAAGCCGTAACATTTCCCCATACCTTTCTTAAAAAAGAATTAGACTATTTTTAGCCTTATTGTTTTTCGACCCCAGTAGAGCCAAAGCCGCCAGCCCCGCGGTCGGTTTCCGGCAGCGTATCCGTTTCATCCCATTCGATGCCAACGACAGGTGCCACAACCATCTGGGCGATGCGCATACCGCGCTCAATTGTGAAGGCTTCACTGCCGTGGTTAATCATTATGGCGCCAATTTCACCCCGGTAATCGGCATCAATCGTACCCGGAGTGTTGAGCACCGTAATGCCGTTCTTGTGGGCTAAGCCGGAACGCGGCCGAATTTGCGCTTCATAACCTGCCGGCAAAGCGATCGCGAGACCGGTTGGCACAATTGTCCGCTCACCCGGTGCTAAAACAACAGGATCTTTAACCGCTGCGGGCAAATCAACACCAGCTGAGAGATCTGTTTGAATTTCGGGAAGTGGTAAATCTTTGCCATGGTCCAGCCGTTGGACGGATACTTTAACTTTGCTCATTTTGAGGGGGTCTCTAAAAAATTGACAATACGAGTGGTGAGTTTTCGTCCGACATCTTCTTTGGACAGCGTCGGCCAATCTTCAACGCCGTCGCCGGAAATGACGTGGACGGTGTTGTTTGTGCCGCCAAATGTGCCGGTCTCCGGCGAGACATCATTGGCGACGATCCAGTCACAGCCCTTTTTGGCCAATTTGGCCTGGGCGTAGGTAACGACATCCTCGGTCTCGGCGGCAAAGCCGATGACCAATTCCGGACGGTTCTTATCGATCTGGCTCAAATGGGCCAAAATATCGGGGTTCTCGACTAAATTGAGCGATGGCAAAGAGCCGTTTTTTTTAATTTTCTCTAGCGGTGGGTTGTCGATGCGCCAATCGGCAACCGCCGCCGCACAGACAACAATATCTGCCGGCAGCGCTGCCTGGCAGGCGGCGAGCATGTCTTCGGCGGATTGGACATGTTTAACCGTGACGCCACCCGGGTCGGGCAATTGCGTTGGACCTGATACTAAAACGGTTTCGGCCCCTTCGGCGGCCAAAGCTTTGGCGATGGCATGGCCTTGTCTGCCAGAGGAATGATTGGCGAGATAGCGCACCGGATCAATCGCTTCATGGGTCGGGCCTGAGGTAACGATGGCTTTTTTGCCGATCAGGCTTTTGGTGTTAGGCTGACCGGCTTCAAGAAAAAAATTTTCGATCGCCTCGGCTATAGTCTCCGGCTCGGACATCCGTCCAAGACCATATTCACCGCAGGCCATATCGCCTTCTTCGGGCCCGATGATTTTGACACCGCGCTCCTGCAAAACAGCAATATTATCTTGGCTCGCGGCGTGTTCCCACATCCGCACATTCATGGCAGGGGCGACATAGACCGGCTTATCGGTTGCAAGCAGGGCCGTTGTTGCCAGATCGTCCGCAATGCCGGCCCGCATTTTAGCTAAGATGTTGGCGGTGGCGGGGGCGACGACAACCAGATCAGCGTCGCGCGAAAGCTCAATATGTCCCATCTCGCTTTCATCGGTGAGCGAAAAGAGATCTTGATAGACTTTATCTTCGGTGAGGGCCGCTAACGACAGCGGTGTGACAAATTGGCTACCAGCTTGGGTCAGGATGCAGCGCACGGCAATATCACGGCGGCGCAAATTCCGGATCAGCTCGAGGCTTTTAAAAGCCGCAATGCCGCCCGCGATTATCAGCAATACCCTTTTTCCACTAACCATTTGGAAAACCTATCAATTTACTTATTACATGTGTAATTAGCTATCTCCTTTAAATAACGCGACTTTTGGTGCTTGGCAAGCGTTGCACAATGATTTTTCGTAGAATAAAAACGGGATAATTTTATCCGGGGGATACGTTCGCCGCTAAGTTATGAGCAGTAAAACCACCAGCAGAGCAATAATGCCGATATAAAGCTTTGGCGAGGTAACCAGGCTGGAGCGCTCACCACCGGCCATGCCGCGGATGGTGTCGGGGTGAAGCTTGAGACCCCCCTTGGCCATGGCGGCGGCGTTTTTCTCCATGTCCGAGACAATGCGAGGCAGACGCCTCAGGCCTTCGGCCACTTCGCCAACGGCTTCCATGACCATTGTTTCGGGGCCCATATTTTCCTCCACCCACTCTTCGATAAGCGGCTGGGCCAAAAACCACATATTAGCATCCGGGCTCAGCGTGCGACCGACGCCTTCCGAGGTCAGCATGGTTTTTTGTAACAATAAGAGCTGCGGCTGGGTTTCCATCTCAAAGGTTTCGGTGACCTGGAAGAGATGCGCTAACAGTCGGGCAATGGAAATTTCATTTTGCGGCTTATCGAGTATCGGCTCGGCAATTGAGCGGCAGGCCTGGGTGAAGGCTTGGACCGATTTATCGGCCGGTACATAGCCTGCTTCAAAATGCACTTCAGCGACCCGGCGATAATCGCGGTTAAGGAAGCTCATCAACATTTCGCCGAGATAGCGGCGCGTTGGCTTGTCGAGGCGGCCCATAATGCCGAAATCGACGGCGACAATCTCTCCGGCTTCGCCGACAAAAAGATTGCCTGGATGTTGGTCAGCATGGAAAAAGCCATCTCTGAAGACTTGTTTAAAAAGTGAAGACGCGGCCTTCACCAGGATTTCATCTGGATCATGACCGGCCGCAATAAGGGCGTCGCGTTCATCGATTGGAATGCCGCTGACGCGCTCTAAGGTGAGGACGCGCCTCGTTGTGCGCCGCCAATCAACGCCCGGCACCCGGAACGCCTTATCATCAGCAAAGTTCTCAGCCAATTCTTGCGCAGCGGCGGCTTCGAGGCGGAGATCCATCTCAAGGCGAATGGTTTCTTCAAAGGTTTCAATGACTTCGATTGGTTTAAGTCGGCGTAATTCAGGCCGGGCGCGCTCGACCAGATGGGCAATCCAGTGGAATAAAGCCAGATCCTTGGCAAAAGCTTCTTCAACATTAGGCCGCAGTACCTTAACGGCAACTTCCTCACCCTCAGAGGTGATCGCGAAGTGAACTTGCGCGATTGAGGCGGCGGCGATCGGCTCCCAGGTGAAATCAGAAAAACTTTCTTCGACCTTTTGACCCATTTCTTGTTCGATAATTTTACGCGCATCGGCAGCGCTAAAGGGCGGTAGGTGGTCCTGCAGTTCAGAGAGATCAGCCGCCACTTCCTCACCGAGCAGATCCGAGCGTGTCGAGAGCGCTTGGCCAAACTTAATGAAAGTAGGCCCCAATTCCTGCAACGCCTGGGCGATACGCTCACCCGGGCGGCCCTCCACATTGCGCTTTGAGACAATCCGGGCCGCTGTGACAACAGAGCCCGCAACACCAGCCTCTTCCAAAAGCCACAGCGCGTCATAACGCGCGAGCGTGCGGGCGATGGTGAAAAGGCGGGATATATTTTTAACAGCCGTAAACATAGAGGGCTCTTATATTCGCCAAGCAGAATGAATGGCGGCAATGCCACCGGATAAATTCTGGTAAGACACTTGTTCCAGCCCGGCAGCGGAAATCATCTCGGCAAAATCGTCCTGCGGTGGAAAGCGGCGAATGCTCTCTGCCAGATATTGATAGGAGTCCCGGTCCTTGGCGACAATCTGGCCGATCAACGGCAAGACATTGAAGGAATAAGCATCATAAAGCTTTGAAAGTGTCGGCAAAATAACCTGGCTGAACTCCAGACACAGAAAATGGCCACCCGGCTTTAAGACACGGCGGGCTTCCTTAAGGGCTTTGTCCAAATGGGTGACATTGCGTAGGCAGAAAGCTGTCGTATAGGCATCGAAAGATGAATTATCGACGGGCAGTTCTTCCGCATTGCCGCGCATCCAGGTCGGACCGGTGATGATGCCTCGGTCCAAAGCGCGATCGCGCCCGACTTTGAGCATTTCCTCGTTAATATCAGCAACCGTGACGGTCTCGCCGCCTTTTTCCAAAAACCTAAAGGCGATATCGCCAGTGCCGCCGCCAACATCGAGCAAATTCATATGTGGGGTTGGGTTGAGCCGCTTGATCAGGGTGTTTTTCCAGAGCCGGTGGATGCCACCGCTCATGAGATCATTCATGAGATCATAACTCGGCGCAACGCTGTCGAATACACCGCGGACCATGGATGTTTTTTCTGACGTTTTTACATCTTGATAGCCAAAATGGGTTTGTGTCATCCTATTTTCTCATTAAATTTCATGCTCATGGACGGACCATAGCGGAACTCACCCAACTAGGCTATGCTAATTAAATCAATTGTTTACCGGATCAAACAGGTCACATGCCAGAATTACCCGAAGTCGAAACTGTCCGGCGTGGCTTACAGCCCGCTCTTGAGGGGCAAAAATTAAAATCCGTCATTGTGCGTCGCCCTAACTTGCGGATCCCCTTTCCCAAAGATTTTGCCGCCCGCTTGACCGGCAAAAAGATTACCCGTTTGGATCGGCGGGCGAAGTATCTTCTCATGTTTATGGAGACCGGTGATGTGGCCATCATTCATCTCGGCATGTCCGGCTTTATGACGGTGCTGGAGGGTCCAATTCCTGAGCCCGGGAAACACGATCACGTCGACTTTTGTACGACCAAAGGAGCTGTTGTTCGCTTTAATGATGCGCGTCGGTTTGGACTGATGACGTTGACCACCGAAGATAAACTGGAAAGTCATAAACTGATCAAAAATATCGGACCCGACCCGACCGGGAACAGCTTTAATGAAGAGGTTTTAGCCGCGGCTCTTGCCGGGCGTGCGACCCCCATCAAAGCGGCTTTGCTGGATCAGAAAAATATCGCTGGGCTCGGAAATATATATGTCAGTGAAAGTCTATTTCGCTCGGGCATCTCGCCGAGGCGATTGGCCAAGACCGTTAAAGGAGCCAGGGCGGAAAAACTAACCCGCGCCATTCGGGAGGTGTTGGCTGATGCCATTGCTGCGGGCGGCTCGTCTCTCAAAGATCATGTTCAGCCCGATGGCGAGCTTGGCTACTTCCAACATCACTTCAAAGTCTATGGCAAAGAGGGCGAGGATTGCCCTGAATGTGCGAGCGCTAAGATAAAGAAAATTGTTCAGTCCGGACGCTCGACATTTTATTGTTCCAATTGTCAGCGCTAGGGATATAGTTGCTTGATGTTTATCCGCTCGCTTTTCATCCTTATTGCTGCTTCAGGCCTTTTGCTCGGCTCTCTGAGTTTAACGGCTGCGCCAAAATTTGTGCCCGGTATCAATGACTTGCCGTTGATGCCCGGCCTGGCACTTCGCTCAGATGCACCGGTTGTGTTCGACACACCTGGCGGCCGCATTGTTGAAGTTTTTGCGGAAGGTCGGATACCGAAAGCCCGCATCCGCGCCTTTTATGGTTCAACCTTGCCGGAGCTTGGCTGGAAACCCTATGCTGCAAGCCAGTTTCAGCGCGATAAAGAGCTTTTGAAGATCGAAATCACCGAAGCCGCAAACGGCACGACGATGGTGCGCTATTCTGTCGTTCCCAAGGGACAATAACGGGCGGAAAAATAGCCGTTGATAAGGCCATCGATAGGGGTTGACTGCCACCCCAGCCCGCTATATAAACCCGGCCTTCATACGAGATTCGCCCGCCGCAATGATGTTTGAGGGCGCCCAGGAATTAGTGAGAGATTTTATGGCCAATATTAAATCGGCAAAGAAACGCATTCGTCAAATTGAACGCCGGTCTGCAGTAAATCGCAACCGCCGTAGTGAAATGCGCAGCCAGGTTAAATTAGTCGAGCAGGCTATTGAAGCCGGTGATGCCGCCGCTGCTCAGACAGCTTTTAATAATGCGCAACCACAATTGATGCGCTCTGCTCAGAAGGGCCTTTTGCATCGCAACACGGCGTCGCGCAAATTGTCTCGCCTGTCTAAGCAGATTAAAAATTTGAGCGCTTAAGAAAAGTTCAAATACCAGATCATATCTTGCATATGATTTAGGAGCCGCATCTCAAATTGATGCGGCTTTTTTTGTGGCGGATGAATGGGGCTGCTCGTCACGATCCTTTCAGCCCTAACATTTCCAAAAATAGGGCGCGGGATTCGAAACTTCTTTTACTGTCAAGAAGATTATTTTCGACGTTCTCCTTTCGGACCTATTGAATCAATTTTTGATGTTAGGTACATTCATGGCTGTAAAGAGGCTGGTTGAATTGAGGCTGTTTAAAGACTTCATCGCTGGTTTATCTTTCACCATATTATAGAATCAACAAAATGGTTAATTTTCTTCAATAAAACATAAAAAAATGAAGTAAAAAAATCACCTAGGAAGTAAACACCAAGTAAAAATAATAAATAAAATAATTGAACTACGAGCTTTAAGTTGGGCGTTGTGTTTTTGAGGCGGGTTAGACAGTAACCTGTAAACGGAACTACTCAGGGGGGCGGAATATATCTTGTATTTGCCTCTGAAATTTGAATTTAGAATATCGTCTCGAACTATTGGTTCGGGGTCAGTGATTTTAAAAAGCGGGTGAAAAAATAGTCACCAATTTTATCACTGGGAGACGATATTAGTTTTTGGGCTGGCAAAATAAATGGATATAGGGTCTGACGATCGGCAATTCCAAACGCAATGGTACCGGGTAAGTAGCCGTCTCAAAGCTGAGATCGGTGAAACGGCTTTCGAAAATTGGGTCAAGCCAATCAAAGCCTGCGATGTAAAAAATGCTGAAGTGCGTCTTGCTGTACCCAGTCGCTTTATGCGCGATTGGGTGGTAGCGAATTATCTTGATCGACTAAAAGAGCTTTGGACGGGAGAGAATGACGCCGTGCGCTCGGTCGATGTTCTGATCCAACCAACGATGAAGAATAAGTCTGATGACGCCGAGGGCCAGGCAATTCTGACCGATGTAGATTCTGGTAGCGCGCCTACAGCGGAAGCAAAGTCTGGTGATCAAACCGGCAGTCAGTCAAACAGTCAATCAGGGTGGGGATCTGGCAGTCAGATATCCGCACCGCTCGATAATCGTTTTAAATTTGATCAATTTGTTGTCGGCAAGCCAAATGAGTTTGCTTATGCGGCCGCCAGGCGTGTTGCCGAGGCATCATCAGCTTTGTTTAATCCGCTGTTTCTATATGGCGGCGTTGGCCTTGGTAAAACCCATTTGATGAACGCCATTGCCTGGGAAATTCTCGAACGTGATCCCTCCCGCACGGTGATGTATTTATCGGCTGAGAAATTCATGTATCGATTTGTGCGTGCGCTGCGCGAGCAAAACACGGTTGATTTCAAGGAGCAGTTCCGCTCGGTCGACGTGCTGATGATTGATGATGTGCAATTTATCGGTGGTCGGGATGCGACCCAGGAAGAATTCTTCCACACTTTCAATGCCCTGGTCGATCAAGGTCGGCAAATTATCTTGTCGGCTGATAAATCACCGTCTGATCTCGAAGGCGTTGAAGAGCGCCTCAAGTCACGGCTCAATTGCGGCTTAGTTGCTGATATTCATGCAACAACCTATGAGTTGCGTTTGGCTATTTTGGAAACCAAAGCTGAGAAAATGGAACTGGATGCACCGCGTCAGGTGTTGGAGTTCCTCGCTCACAAGATTACCTCCAATGTTCGAGAGCTGGAAGGTGCGCTTAACCGCGTTGCTGCTCATACTCAACTGGTTGGTCGGGAATTGACGCTAGAGACCACCCAGGAAGTTCTCCATGACCTGCTCCGGGCCAATGATCGCCGCGTGACGATTGAAGAAATTCAAAAGCGGGTCGCCGAACACTTCAATATTCGTATTTCAGATATGCATTCCGCGCGCCGCGCCAGATCGGTTGCAAGACCACGCCAAGTGGCGATGTATCTCGCCAAACAGCTCACCTCCCGGTCCCTTCCTGAGATTGGCCGTAAATTTGGCGGCCGGGATCACACCACCGTCATGCATGCGGTTAAAAAGGTTGATGAACTGCGTGATCACGACACAACCTTTGCCGAAGATGTTGAGCTTTTGCGCCGGATGTTAGAAGGCTAAAACACCCCTATTTAAGTGGTCGAATTCAAATCGATTCGCGCTTTTGGCGGGATTTTTTCGATAATCTCGCCGAACAGCGAATAATCGTTCAGAATCAAAGCCTTGAAATCATTTAAATTCCTCTCCAAAAGCGTTAAAAAGCTTACCTCAGAGGCCTCATCTGCTATACTAAACGCAACTTTTCCGTAGAAGTTTCCGTAACGGTTTTTGGGGGATTTTTCAGATTTTTTTAAGGGTGATTTGGCCCTTTTTTTAAAATTCTGATCCATGCGGAAAAATTAAGAGGTCCAGGTCAACACCCGGTCATCAAGTGCCGGGGAATTACCAGGGATTTGGACGAATTTGAGGTAGATAGGTCAAAGAAACGATATGAAAATTACCATAGAGCGCGGGTTGCTTTTAAAGGTTCTTACCCACATCCAAGGCGTCGTTGAGCGCCGCAATACCATTCCCATCCTATCCAATGTGAAATTTGATGCACCCGATGGTCAGCTAAGCCTGAACGCCACCGATATGGATATTGATATCGTTGAAACGGTGCCGGCAGATGTGGCGAGCCCGGGCTCAACCACGGCACCGGCCCACACGCTTTATGATATTGTGCGAAAACTGCCAGAAGGTGCGCAAGTAGAGCTCGATTGCACCGGCGATGACAGCCAATTGACGCTGTCAGCCGGGCGTTCAAAGTTCAAGCTCACCTGTCTGCCGACCGAAGATTTTCCGGTGCTTTCCGGGGGCGACCTGCCGAACAGCTTCACGCTGACTGCGGCCGAATTGCGGGGCTTGGTGGATCGTACGCGATTTGCAATTTCAACCGAAGAAACCCGCTATTACCTCAATGGCATCTATCTTCATGCCGCCGAAAGTAACGGCGTGCAGGTGTTGCGCGCGGTGGCGACCGATGGTCACCGTCTGGCCAGCGTCGATCTGCCGCTACCGGCCGGCGCGGAAGGAATGCCGGGCGTGATTGTGCCGAGAAAAGCGATTGCCGAAATTCGTAAGCTTATTGATGAGACGGAAGACGACATCGCGATTTCGCTCTCTGATACC
>Ga0233428_1001147_pt1 | contig 29705 bp, 29 predicted proteins | sample SI_118_April2016_4_FD_179890 | JGI IMG/M metagenome (GOLD analysis project Ga0233428, IMG submission 179890) | Seawater microbial communities from Saanich Inlet, British Columbia, Canada - SI_118_April2016_120_MG | ecosystem: Environmental > Aquatic > Marine > Inlet | place: Canada: British... | reverse complement strand
GGCGCGGCATCGTTCAAGACCGTTATCGAGGCAGGGCCTTTGTCGTTGATTATTTCAGACACCAAAACCAACCAGCTTTTGTTCATCAATGATCGTGCGCGGTCCATGTTCGCCATCCCCGACGACGCGAAGGAAAGTGATTTTCAGACATCTGATTTTTTCAATGACGGCGAGGACCAGCGGATCCTTGCCGAGATGCTGGCCCAGGGTGGGACGCCCGATGATCACGAGGTCCAGTTGAAACGACTGAATGGCTCTACATTCTGGGGATCTGCGACCACCATGGTGATGCCTTTTAATGGCACCACCACCATCGCCACATCCATTCTGGACATCAGTCGGCGCAAACAGGCGGAAGTATATCTGCAACGCACCCATGACGAGCTTGAACAACGGGTTGTCGAGCGCACCCAGGCCCTGACCGATGAAGTCCATGAACGCCGAACGATCGAACAGGAACTTTTCGACAAGACGGAAATTCTGCAATTGCTGTTCGAGATTACCGCAATCGCCAACGAAGCCGATGACACCGACGCCGCAATGGCCCAGTGTCTGCAAATAATCTGCGACTACACATCATGGCCGATCGGGCACATCTATACCATCTCGCCGAAAAACCACAACAGGCTGATCCCGACGAATATCTGGCATATGGAAGATACTGAATCCTTTGCCGCGTTTAAGGAACTGACCATGAAGAGCGAGTTCGACATAGGCATCGGCTTGCCGGGGCGGGTGTTGGCAAATCGCAAGCCTGTGTGGATCGAAGATGCATCAAAAGACGACAATTTCCCAAGGGCCCAACACGGTGTGGATATTCCCATCAAGGCCTGTTTCGGTTTTCCTATCATCGTCAGGAACAAGATCGTCGCTGTGATGGAGTTTTTCTCGCCCTTTGATCAGAAATCCAATCAGTTGTTGATGCAGTCAATCGAACACATCGGCACCCACCTTGGGCGACTGCACGAACGCGCACTGGCGGCCGAGAATTTGCTTGAGGCGAAGAAAAATGCGGAAATCGCCAACACCGCCAAGTCCGATTTCCTGTCTTCGATGAGCCATGAATTACGGACGCCACTGAACGCCATCATCGGTTTTTCCGATTCAATCGGAAATGAAATGTTCGGCCCCGTCGACAACGAGAAGTACAGCGAATACATCGGCGACATTAATCATTCCGGTCAGCACCTGCTGAAACTGATCAACGATATTCTGGACGTCTCGGCAATCGAGGCCGGTGCCCTGGAATTGCAGGAAGAAACGGTCAATATCAACGATGTTGTCAATTCAGCCATCAGCCTGATTTCGCCGCGCGCCGAAGAGGGAAAGGTCAGCGTTGCGTCAACCATCGATACCACTATTCCCAAGGTCCACGTCGACGTGCGACGGATGCAACAGATCATGCTCAACCTGCTCAGCAACGCAGTCAAGTTCACTCCCCAGGGTGGAGAAGTCATCATCGGCGCACACAACAACGCCCGCGGCATTTTGGCGATTACAGTTTCTGACACCGGCATCGGCATGGACGAGGCGGAAATCAGCATCGCGCTCAACCGTTTTGGGCAGGTCGACACCGGCCTTGATCGCAAGCACGAAGGAACCGGGCTGGGGCTGCCCCTGACGCAGGAACTGATCGGCCTGCATGGCGGTCATCTGGAAATCAAAAGCAATAAAGGTTTCGGCACCACGATCACGGTAACAATCCCCGGCAACCGTATCATCGAGCAGGCTTAAGCCCGCACCTGAGCTGTGTACCTTATTCGGCAAACACCGGCTTGCCGACGCCGTTATCGAACGAGACGACGAGAATTTGCGCGGCCGTCAGCACCACCTTTTTATCCACCATGTAATCAAAGCCCTCGCCGCCGCTGTCATTCAGGCGAAAAACGATGTGGTGGGGTCCCGCGGGCACCGGGAATTTCTTATAGAAACTGGAATGCCCGTCACTGGCCAGACCGGCCGGATTGGCACTGCCCCGGAAAACAAGTTCGCCATCGACAATCAGTTCTGCCCGCAACGGCCAGCGTTCACGCGAACACGAAACGCCGGAACGCATATTAACGGCCAGCTTCTGTAGCTCCGCCTGCGTCATCTTGCGGCATGCTTCCTTGCGTTGGCCGGGATGGGTCAGACTGAGCTTGATCAGGGCCATGTCAGACGGGTTGACGACATAGGCCGGTGACGATGAAAGCCACGAGATGGCCAGAGCGAAAATGCCGAAGGTCAGCGCCTGGCCGATCCATTGCAGGGGCGTGCGCGACATGCCGGAACGGTCGAGACCGGCGACTTTCATTTTGCGCAACAGGTCCGTCTCGGTGCGTTCTTCGGCCTCCTTGCGCAGGCGGCGACGCTCGCGGACTTCCGGGGACGGATTGAAGATTTCTTTCAAGCCGATGTGATATAGCACCAGCGCGAAGATCGGACCGAAAACAATCAGCGGAATCAGGTGGAAAAGCGGAAAGTTGGCATCAAGGCCGAGAAGTTCGTTCATGCCACGTCCTCCTCGTCGTCGGCGGTGTCGCCCAGCGTTGCCCTGAATTCCCTGACCGCATCGGCCAATGCATCGGCATCGATTCGCGCGCCCCAGAATTCGGTGATACGGGCACGGTCAACGCGCTTGCGCAGGTATGGGTCGCGGACCCCGGCGATGCGTTCCTGGGTCCAGCGATTGCCAAGACGCGAGAAGCAGTCACATTCCTTGCAACCCGATATCATAACGCCCGCAACACCGGCGCGGCTGATGGAAAAGTCGATAAACGACGGCGGCAGCATGCCAATACACGGCAGGCTGAGGGTGCCGATGCCATCGTCTTTCAGGGATTTCACATCGGCGCCATAGTCGCAACCGAACACCAAAACCCCGTTCGGACCGGCTTTTTCAGCAGCCTTCAGGGTTTTCTTGCGGATCAACGTCAAATCAAAATCGGGCAGGTCGATGCCTGTCATTAGTTCCTCGTCATGGCGGAACGGGGTCGATACCGGGCACGATCCGACACAAATGCCGCAACCGGTGCACATGTCGGGGTCAACGACCGCCTCGCGGTCAAAGGCGGCACCGTCACTGCGTGGCTGCATGGTCACCGCCCCGAAAGGACAATCGGTGAAACAACGGGTGCAGCCGTTGCATTTCGTCAGATCGACTTCAGCCGGGCGCGGGCGCTTCAGCGGCGGTATCCACGGCATCGCACAAACGATACACGACAGCCCGACAGCCAGTACCCACAGCGTCCCTGCCCCCAATGTGTCGAACGCCGGGTAGAGCATCATGTAGAACCAGTCGAGGTTGAGGGTCGTCGGCGTCATCGCCAGGTCGGCAGGCGCGTGACTGACGGCGGGCTTGATCAACGCCAACACCACGAACATCGCCAACGAGCCGATGGCCAGCCCGCGCGGCGGATTGACCTTGGGCTGGGTCACCCGCATCACATGAATCCACATGATAAACAACAGGAACAGCGGTGCAAAAATATGCATGAACACCAGCAGCGTGAAGAAACGGTCGGTCAGGCTGCCGGGATCAAGGAAGTTATTGGCCACCGGCTCGCCGAAAATACCGAGCCAGTCGAGCCATTCCATGGAACCGATGGCGACGTATTGGGCCAGTTCATCCCAGACCAGCCAATAGCCGCTGATGCCCGATATGAACAAAAACCAGATCAACGGCGTGCCGGTAAACCATGTGAACCAGCGCACGTCGCGGTAACGGTCCATGATGAATTCGCGGCTTAAATGCAGGACCATCGTCACCACCATGGCGTCCGATGCATAACGGTGGATACTGCGCATGATGCCGCCCAGATACCATTGCTGGTTGGTCATTTCCTCGACCGAGCGATAGGCCCCGCCGACGGTCGTGTCGAACAGGATATAAACGTAGATGCCGGTGACGGCGACGATCCAGAAATAGAAAAACGTCAGGGTTCCCATCTGACGCAACGGATTCCACGATGCCCCGAAAGGAACATCAAAGGCTGCTTCCAGGTGCATGACTCCGTGCTGGAGTCTCGATCTGATGGATGTCTGCAAGGCGGGCTCTCTATTATTCTTATTTATACACGGGATACAGGACGTTTGCGGTCACGCCGTTGGGCGCGGCTTTCCTTGATAATACGCCACCATGCACGAGTCACGAAAACACCGAGCGAGCCGACAATCATGGTGCCGACGATCAACTGGATGAAAATCGAGTAATCAAAGCGATAACGCCCGGCGCGCGGGTCATAGATGGTGCAGAACAACCGAACCTTCTTGATCAGATCACCGACACTGGCGAACGGCGCGGTGGTGCCAAAGACCAATTCTTTCAGCGGTTCGACCAGCAACGGCGACTCGAAGTTATCGCCATAAATCTGGCGATAAATGACACCTTCGGAATCAACCACGGTGACCTGGCTGAGATGATCGAAGCCCTTTGGCGATTTAAAAAAGATAAACCCCAGTGCATCGGAAAACCGCCTTACCGTCATCAGGTCGCCGGACAGGAATTTCCAGCCATCGATATCGATGCTGTTGACGTTGGCAAAGTTGCGCATTCTATCGGACGTATCAGCCGCCGCATCGAAGCCGACGGTGGCAACGTTGAAGCTGGCATTACCCATCGCATCGCGCGCGTCTTCGACGGCATCGGCCAGGGTCTGGGTAATCACCGGGCAGCTGTACGAACAACTGGTGTAAATGAAGCTGATGACCAGCGGCTTGCCGAGATAATCCGACATGTGGAGCGTCTCGCCGTTGGCGTCAGTAAAGGAAAAGTCGGCAAGCGAGCGGCCGATGGCGGCCTGGGAGTATTTAAGGGCTTGCTCGGGCGTGAAATCGGACTTGGGAACAGACTTGGGAGTTGTTGCTATCTGGCTGGCGGCGTGGGCCGCAGGCGCTGTCCATGCCGGCGCGGCCAATATGACCGATACCAGCATGGACAGTACAACATGTTTGGTGCAACCCGCCCTTAGATAAGGGCGGACAAGTTGCCCCAACTTTTTAAAAGAGATCAAGTTAACCGCCAACAAACGGCCCATAAAAGACTCCATTTGTTGGCGGCTTGATCTTGTCATCGTCAGCTGAGGCCCCACACGGAGGACAGATACTTCCAGTTGACGAAGTAGTAGAGCACGAAGGCAACGAGGAAGATCATCGCCAGCACGAACGTGCCCGGCACTTCCATCGTTCCCGCATCGCCGTACCCGGTTGCAGCATTCGTTGCTTCCGGTTCCGGTGCGGGCTCTGCCGCTGCGGGTGCGGGCACTTTGGCCTTGCCCCACAGAATCGTGCCGACCATGTTGAGGATGAAGATCACCGCACCAACCGTGGCGACAAGGGCGGAAACGCCGTTCAGCCCCATCATCAGGTTAGCCGCAGCCGGGAAATCAAAGCCCAGCGTCGCATCGGCAAACGTCATGTCCCAGTGACGGCGTGGAACACCAAGGGTTCCGGCGCCCATCATAAACACCGCAACCAGTCCCATGCCGATACCGAACAGGTAAGGCTGCCACTTGGCGAGGCCCGGGAACACAAGTTCCTTCTGCCACAGCGTTGGCACCAACCAGTAGGATATGGACATAAAGGCGAGTGTCGAGCCAACAACCACGGTGCCATGGAAGTGACCAGGCACGTAGATGGTGTTGTGGGTGATCAGGTTGAGCTGCTCGGTGCCCATCATGACGCCCGAAATACCGCCCAGGAACCCGAACAATACGACCGACAAGGCCATGCCCGAGAACACCGGGTTACCCCACGGCGCCTTGGTCAACCACTCGAATAGTCCCTTGTTGAAGCCTTTCTTGCGTTGTGCGGCTTCGATCGCACCGGGAACCGTCAGTCCATGGATCATTGATCCCAACACCGCCAGATACAAAGCGTACGAGGTGTTGAAGATCTTGTATTCCGAACTAAGCCCTGGTTCGACCAATAGATGGTGAGCACTGGCCAGTTGCAGGAACAGGATGTAGAGCAGGAACGCCGTACGGCTGACCTTCTCGCTCAACGGTTTCGCCCCGAACAGGATCGCGGCAACCGCATACCAGCAAGCAATCTGGGCGGCAACGTTGATTTGCTGTGAAGAGTGACCCATCGCCCACCAGATGACCTTGTACATAACGGTATCGATGTGAGCCAGCAGCCCCAGTGACCAGAACCATGTCGGCACCAGAATGACGGCACCGGACAGGATCGTGAAGACGGCGATAATTGCCGCCGTCAAGGCACCGAAGGTAACTAGCGGTATCGACCCCTCATAGGTCTTTTCCTTGCGCGCCATATGCAGGGTAGCGAAGAACACCACACAACCGAGCAAGGCGCCGACGGCAAACAAGATTATACCAAGGTAGAAATCTTGTGCCGCCATCATCGGTGGATAGGATGTGAACATCACCGAGGAATCGCCGCGCAACACCGCGACGTTGGTAATGGCCGCACCGATCAGCATCACCCAAAAACCGACCCACGCCAATTTTGGAAAGACCAATCGCGCATTCAATAAAACTGCAGAAGTAAAGTAAAGCAGAGCGATCTCGAAGAAAATCATCCAGACCAGCAGCACATCGAGTCCGTGTGCCGTCAGGGCCAGATAAAACCAGTCTGCCGGAAGTAAGTGAACCGCAGGCCAGCGCGTCAGTGCCACCAGCAGCCCGAACAGGCCACCTACGAGCAAGAAGACGACGGCGGTAACCGCGTTCCACTTGATAAGTTTATCGGCGGCAAGATCAATCTTGAAACCGGTATCGGGACAAGTTCTGAATTCAGCCATTGTCGCCTCCCCTATTTATCAGTCACGTAGATCTTGCCAACCATATTGTGGTGGCCGATCCCGCAGAATTCGTTACAGATAATGCCAAACTCGCCGGAACTGTTCGGCGTGACGGTGAATACCATTTCATATTCCGGGTGAACCGAAATATTGATGTTTTCGGGCAATAGCGAGAATCCGTGTTGCCAGTCCAGCGACGACAGATGGAAACGGTATGACTGACCTTTTTCCAACTCGACGATGGGCCACCATTCCCACAGACGACCGAACATATAGACATCGCCCCCGGCTGGCGGCTTGACCACCGGAATACCGGTGTCGCCTTCCTCGCGGACTTTGTACTTCTCGGCCCATGCCTCTGTTTTGGCGGCATATACCTCTGGCTTGATCTTGTAAGCCTCGTTGGACAGGTTTTGATCACCCGTCAGATGCCAGTACGGCATCATAAAAAACATCACCAGTGCCCATACAAAGGCAATGGTGATCCACAACACTTCCGTTTTGCCGACGGGCAGGTTCCACCAGACCCGTTGCGGCGGAGGAAATATTCCCATGATTAAAGTCCCCTCTGTGCCGAATGAATTAAGATGCCAGTGGGATGGCAATGATTTCCATTACCCCCCACAAAATGTACAGGACTGTCGGCATAACAATGCCAATCACCAGCAATACCAGCGGGCTGTCCAATAGGCGTTGCATGAATGGAATTTCTTCGCCCGGGCCACCTGGTCCGGTTTCTATATCACTCATATCCCCCGTCCTCCTTGACTGTCACTGACAAGCCCAATGCGTCGCACGGGCCACAACTCGGCCAAGAAAGCCATAAAAAAAAGGGCCGCGCCTTGACGGATGTCAATTGCGGGAAAATCGTTGGTTTTCTGGGATAAAAAGCCTGTTTATCGTTATTTACTCTCAAATATCCAGACGCCATCCCAGGCCGGACCGGGCGGATTCTCGCACAATTGAGCGACTCGCTTCAAATAGACCTCTGACGGCGGGTCTCCGGGGCTTAAACTCAGGCATTTACGGAAGCTTTCCGCGGCCAGATCCCACTGCTGTTTTCGATAACATTGAAGACCAGAGGCAAAGGCATCGGCCGCCGGGATCGGTAAAGCCGCCTTATCAGGCTTTTCAGCCAGTAATTCAAAGACTCGCGTCGGCTCCTCTTTGCCTTTGACCCTGATCAGGTCGATCTCGCGCACGGCCATGGCACCACCGACAAGCGTGCGGGTGCGTTCAGATATCAGAATCCGCGTTCCATACGCCTTCGATGCCCCTTCCAGGCGCGAGCCCAGATTGACCGGATCGCCAAGCACGGTGAAGTTTCTCGATACGTCCGAGCCCAGCGTGCCGACGATCATTTCGCCACTGGAAACCCCGATACGCAAATCGATATCAAGGCCGTCTGCATCGGCGCCCAGTTCCCGCTTCACCTGATCGCGGAATATTTGCAGATGCTCCAGCGCTTCAATAGCCGCCTTACACGCACAGACGGCGTGCTCTTCAGGCGTTGTGAACGGGGGGCCCCAATAGGCCATGACCGCATCGCCGATGTATTTGTCGACGACGCCCTTGTTGTCGGCGATGGCCCCGGTCATGTGGGTATAGAAATCGTTGATCATGTTGACCAGATCTGCGGGCTTCAGCTTTTCCGATATGGATGTAAAGCCCTTCAGGTCGATGAACATCACCGTCATTTCCCGCTTTTCGCCACCCGGCTCTGCAATTTTCGGATCATCGAGCAGCTTTGTAACGATGCGCGGGTCCATGTATTTGCCGAACGTATCCTTGATGCGTTCCTTCAGGCGCAAACCGCCGACCATGGCATTGAAGGCCCCGGTCAGCATTCCGATCTCGTCGGATGATGTGACCGCAACCTCGGTATCCAGTTCCCCGGCCTCGACCGCTTTCGCGCCTTGCACAAGATTTTTGACGGCGCGGACGATGACGCGCGTGACGATGGCCGCGAAAAACAAGGCCAGCAGCGCCGCCAGAATGGTCAGCCCGGAACTGACCATCAACAGCTTGTGCTCTTCACTGTCGGCCCGATTGACGGCGGCGGTGGTCAGGCTTTCGAGACGCTGGCGCAGGCTGTCAATTTGAACACTGATGGCATCCTGTCTAGCATCCATATCCGCCAACAGGGCATGAATGCGCGCCGTGTCGTCATCGAAGCGGGCACCGAGCAACGATTTTCCATGATGTTCGAAGGCCAGATACTTGTCTTCGAGCACGGCCAGTTCGTCTTCCATCAACCGGGCTGTGTTTTGCAGTCGCGGCGATGCCTTTTTTTCAAGTTCAAGCAGCTTGTGGGCAGCGGCAAATTCCAAAACGATTTCCTGGCCCAGATCGACGAAACGATCCGGGTCGATGCCGCTTTCGAACAGCCGCTGCATGGCGACGCCTTGCTCGAAAATTCGCACCTCGATACGCGTTACCGCATCGCTGAGTGGCAGGTGACGGGTCGCGACCGTATCCAGATCATCGCTGATGCCGCCGGTCAGGTGAATGGAATAGCTGGCAACAGCGATCATCAGCGCCAAAACAACGGCGGCAATACCGAATATTTTCTGGCCAATGCTCAGTTTCATTTATCGTTTTCCCGATCCGCCTCGGCGAACAGCACCAGGCTACCAAGAATTGACGGTATCGCCTTCATGGCATGGGCCAACCCGAGGACGATAATCCCGTGGTGGGCCCCGATGTTGCCTTGGCTAACATCTTCAAACAGGGATTCACCGGCTTCGGCGAAACCGGTAATCACCAGAACAAGGCCAACGGATATTTCCACATAGGGATTGCGGACGGCGTTCTCAAACTTTCGAATAAACGTGTGCATGGCTCACCTCGCGTGCAGACAAAAACTACGGGCACTGTTTTTTGAATAATGCCCATTCTTCACATACCGTTCCATCGCCAAGATGACACAGCGCATACTCGCCGCCATTCTTGTCGGTCTTGGTTTCCAGTGTCCCGCCCAGCTTGATGCAGTTAACCGACGCCGGGTTGGCGATTGTCGTCACCGGTGGAGTGCCGGATTGCTGCTGGGCCGCACAGGCACTGACAAGAAATACCGACGATAAGTAAACGGCGATGGCGATCAGCATCGGCCTGTTGCCAAAAATTCGGGCGAACGCCCCATTTCCGGTCATTGTGCTTGCCCCCTCATCGCCGACATTCCGGCACCCTGTCGTGCCGGACAATCTTGATTATTTTGTCGCCACCGAACGCACCTTCGAGGCAGCGAGAAGGTCTTTAAATCGGTATCAATACCTGAAAGCCTACCCCAAGGCCGGGCATCGACGCGAGAGATAATAAAGTCTGCCCGCCGATATTGACGTGGCCGACGTGTGACGCCTAGTGGCTGGTGCCGCGCGAGTAGGTTATTTTGTTGAAAACGTTGTATTTTCCGGACGGCTTCTTCATCGGAATGCGTTTTACTTCTTCCAATGTGGCGGCGTCATAGACGACCAGCGCGCCATCCATATCCCAGATGCTGACCAGTGCATATTTACCATCGCGGGTGAATTCCACATGCGCCCCGGTTTTACCGGGCTCTGGTGTGATGGTTTTGACGATTTCCAGCGTCCGTTTGTCGATGACGTGCAGTTTGTCCTTGTTCGGGCCGAAGAACACATCGACCCAGGCATAGGGCGTGTTGTCGTGGCTGCGCATGAAGAAGCCGGGGCCCATTGTCTTGATGCGCTTGATGGTCTTCCACGATTCCATATCGATGACGCTGATCGTGCCACCCCGCAGGTGCGGCGTCGCCATCACCTCGCGCCCGCCATAGTCCCAGATGATGCCGGAGCCCAGATGCGGCATGCCGTCGAGGTCCAGGTCCGAAACCTTGCGCCGTGCATCCAGGTTATAGACCGCGGACTTACCGTCGCGCGACGCCCCCATGACATCGGTGTATTCGGAATCGAAGAAGAAATCATCCAGATAGACATCGAGCTTGATGCGCTTGCGGGCGAACGGTTGCGGCTCGGTGATGATGCCTTCTTCCTGACCCTCGCGATAATTGTGCACGAAGCCCTCATAGACCGGGGCGGCATCCGGGTCATAAGACATTTCCCAGATTTGCTTGATGTCCTTGAAGGCGGCGATGAAGCTTTTCCGCGGCGGTGCGTTATACACGGCCGACACGCGCGACGAATTGCCTTGCTTGTCTTTCGCCTCGATCACCCGAAACGGAGTCAGGTCGTGGGCATTAAGGATGGTGATGGTATGGGGCAGGTAATTGCCGGCCATGATCCATTTGCCATCCGACGACACGGCGATGTTGCGCATGTTAATACCGGCCCGCACCTCGGCCACTGGTTTGAACGACCACAGGTCATATTTACTGACCCAGCCATCGCGCGAGCCCAGATAGACGAAGCGCCCGTCGGGCGAATACTTGGCCCCGCCATGCAGGGCGAAACGCGACTTGAACCGCCACAGGGGCTCGAATTTATCACCATCCAGAATGGTCACGTGATGGTCTCCGGTTTCGACCACGGTGAACAGGTTCAGGGGGTCAGCATTATGTTGCGGGGCGTCAGCAAGCTCAGACATTTCCGTATGAACGATGCGGCTGGCGGCGATGTCGTCCATACCCCAGCCGGGAACATTATCAAGCGGCGTGTAGATATAGGCGACCAGAGCCTCAACATCGGCCTCGGAAAGGACCTCTGAAAAGCCCAGCATCTGTGTTGCCTCGCGGCCATCGCGGATAACTGCGGTTGCGGCTTTTTTCTTCAGACGCTTGAGGTTTTGCGGCAACAGCGCCGGGCCGATACCGCCCAGACGCTCAGCCCCATGGCATTCAGCGCAATGTTTAGTGTAGACGGCCCCAACCGGAGCCGCCGAAACCGGCACAGCCCATAGACCGAGAAACAGAAAAACCAGAAATCGCATCGCCCTACCCCGCCAGCTTTCGCGAAGCCGAAAACGGCGTCGTCAGGACCCGCTCGGACGTTTGCCCGGAAAGCCCGATTTCATCATCGGTGAGATAACATCCCGGATCTTCGGACCAGGCGTCGCCGGTAATCTGTTCGGCCCTGACGCGCGAATTGCCGTTACAGATATCGACGTGGGCGCACGCCGCACAACGACCGCCAAGCGGTCGCGGACGGCTTTTCATCCCCGCCATCAGCGGATCAGACGTATCGGCCCAGATGTCGGAAAACGGACGGTCCTTGACGTTACCCAGATTGTGATGCCACCACATGGTGTCGGGATGGACCTCGCCGACATTATCGATGTTGGCGACATTGACACCCGACGCATTGCCGCCCCACTGAACCAGTTTCTGGTGCATATGGTCTGCATGGTCCGGATAATTGGCCTTGATCCAGTGCAGCAGATAGACCCCGTCGGCATCGTTGTTGCCGGTGACGACCTCTTTCGGGGTGCCACCACGGATATCGCGCAAGGTCCGCTCGAACAACAAGTCCATGGCCTGTCGCGTCATCGTGAAAAAGGCATCGTCTTTGCGGTTATGATTGCCGCGCCCGGCATAATTCAGATGCGAGAAATAGAACCGGTCAATGCCTTCGCCGTCGATCATATCGAGCATGGCGGGCAATTCGCTGGCGTTGTCCTGGGTCATGGTGAAGCGCAGACCGACCTTCAACCCGGCGTCCCGGCACAGGCGCACGGCGGCCATGGATTTATCAAAGGCGCCTTCGAGGCGGCGGAACTTGTCGTGGGTGTCACGCATTCCGTCGATGCTGATGCCGACATAGTCGTAACCGATTTCGGCAATGGGACTAATCATCGTCTCATCAATAAGGGTGCCGTTGGTCGACAGCCCGACGTAAAAACCCATCGACTTTGCCAGTTTTGAAATTTCGAAGATGTCATCGCGCAGCAACGGCTCGCCACCCGACAGGATCAGGGCCGGAACCTTGAAGGCCTTCAGGTCCTTGAGCACGCCTTCGACCTGTTCAAACGACAACTCGCCGGGGAAGTCCTTGTCGGCGGATATGGCATAGCAATGTTTGCATGTCAGGTTGCAACGGCGGATCAAATTCCAGATCACCACCGGGCCCGGCGGGTCGCGGCGGGGGCCGACGGCGCTGGGCGCGTCGATCTCTTGCAGAAATTTAGTCAGTCGAAACACGGTATTTTACTCTCCCAGAGTATTCTATCAGGCAACCAGTCTGAGTCCGGTTTTTTTCAAGATGCGGGTGCTGAACAGGATCTCGTGGGAATTGCACGCATCGCCCAGAATTCCGGCGATTTCATTGGCATGGGCGACGACCTCGTCACGGTCGTGACCGTGGGCCATACAAAACAGGTTATACGGCCAATCGGGCAGATTGCGCGGCCTGTGATAACAGTGCGAAACGAAATCCAGCTCGCCGACGGTACGGCCCAGTTCGGCAATGCGGTCGTCGTCCACATCCCAGACGGTCATGCCGTTGGCGGTATAACCAAGACGATAATGATTGGGTACGACGCCGATGCGACGAATGACACCGGCTTCCATCATCCGGTGCATGCGATGGATGACCTCGTGGGTATCGATGGCGACTTCCATGGCAACCGCATCATAGGGGCGCAACGACAGGCCAAGGCCTTGCTGGGTGGCGACAATAATGCGCCGGTCGATATCATCAAGCCAGACGGCGTTGTCATTTTGCTTTTCCGCACTCATCTCAGACCTCGAATTTCAGGCCGATGAAAAACTCGTCGATCTTCGGCATGTTAGCCACGCTTAACCCCGTCGCCGCCTCGATCTCGGCAATCACCTCGGCGATGCGTTCCGGCGTTTCCGTGGCAACAACGAACCACATGTTGAAGGCGTGGTCGCGTTCGTAATTGTGGGCGACTTCATCGAAACCGTTGACGATATCGGCGATGCGATCGAATTCCGCGACCGGCACTTTCATCGCCGCCAGGGTCAGACCGCCGCCCATCTTTTCGGCATGGTACATGGGCCCGAAACGGCTGAGCACGCCGTCGTCCAGCATCCTCGAAATTCGGCCAAGAACCTCCGGGCCTTCGATGCCGAAGCGTTGCCCAAGCTCGTCGAAGGGTTCTTCGACAAGCGGGAAACCGCCTTGCAGATTATTGATGATGGCCCGGTCCAGATCGTCAAACCGGATTGTCTCGTTATCATTCATGCCACCGACTCCAGAGTACGCGGCGCGGCTGCATAATGGGCACCGCGCTGCTTGAACCGCCGGGCGCTGAACAGGACGTCATGATTGATGTCGTGCAAGCCACACGTGTCGACCATTTGATCGATTTGGTCGAGCACCGTGGCGCGTTCGCGGCCATGGACCATGCAAAACAGGTTATAGGGCCATTCCGGCAGGCGGCGCGGGCGCTGGTAACACAGGGTGACGAACTCAAAACTGCCCAGACATTCGCCCAGTTCATCAATGCGGTCGTCGGGAACATCCCAGACGGTCATGGCGTTGGCCCGGTAGCCCAGTTCATGATGGCGCACAATCAGTCCGAACCGCTTGATCACCCCGCCATCAATCAGCCCCTTGAGGGACTGGATGACGCTGCCTTCATCCATACCGATGCTATCGCCGATATCGCGGTACGGACGTGCGCTTATGGGCAGCCCGTCGGCAATGGCGGCGATCAGCAAATTGTCGTGTTCGGTCAGGTCCATTTCAACTTAAATCCCAAATCAAGATGGTAATCTTGCAACATTGGCAAGTTCAGCACCTTGATTTTGGTCAGGCCTTCGATTTCAGACAGCGCATCGGTGACGGCCTGTTTGTCCGGCCCGGTGACAACGAACCACAGGTTCAACCGGTGCTCGCGTTCATAGTTGTGGTTGACGGCATCGAAGCTGCTGACCAGATCGGCAACCTCGGTCAGGCGGTCTTCGGGAACGGCCATGGCGGCCAGCGTACTGTGGCCAACGGCACCGGGTTTGATGACGGCCCCGACTCGCGACAGGGTGCCAGATTGGGCAAGTCCTTTAAGCGCCTCGATCACCTCGTCTTCGGTGCATCCCAGTTTTTCAGCGACATCGGCATAGGGCCGGGCGGTCAACGGAAAATCCCGTTGAAATTCGTCGAGGAGTTTTTTGTCGATGTCGCTCACAAACCGATCCTGTGGGCCCGGGCGGAAAAGAAGATGCCGCTGGGTTTAAGCGCTGGCAGGCTTGTGACTTCTTTCATGGTGGCGGTGTCATAGACTTTCAGCGTGTCGAGATCGCGCACCGAGGTCCAGACTTGTTCGCCACGCGGCGTGAATTCCATGTGCAGGACGCCCTTGCCCGGCTTCAACGTCTTGATCAGTTTACGGGTCGCCACATCGATGATTTGCAGGGTGTCGTTATTGGGGACCGCAAAGTTGACCCAGACATGACGACCATCGGGGCGCGCCATAACGAACACCGGCTGGCCGTGCACCGGGATGCGCCCGACCTGTTTCCAGCTTTCCAGATCGACAATCAGAACCTCGTGCAGCCCGACGGCGGGAACAAAGGCCAGACCATCGGCCACCGCCCAGCCTTCCAGATGCGGCATTTTGTATACCGGCAATTTTTTCTCGCCACGGCCATAACCATCGAGAATACGGGTAACGCCCGCGTCCATGTTCCACATATCCAGCATCGCCATGCCGTCCTCGCCGAACAGTCCGGCGATGTAATAGCGCCCATCGGGCGTGATCAGCCCGTCATAGGGTTGATGGCCGATGTCGGTGAACTTGGTGATTGCTGGCGAGGCCGGGACCGACATATCGACGACCCAGATTTCATCGCTGTCATAAAGGCCGAAGACAAATTTTTGTCCCGGCGCATCGACCAGCCCGACGGTTTTCGACCCGGCCGGAATATCGGCGACCAGCGCCAGTGTCTCGGCATCGAAAATCTTGACGCCGCCAGGCTTGTAATTGGAAACGGCGACCAGCGTGCCGTCTTGGGAAATCGCGCCGCCAATCGAATTGCCGCCTTGAATGACACGCCCGGCAATGCTGCCCTTTAACATGTCGATCTTGCTCAAGCCCCCGTCGCGGCCAAACACATAGGCATAGCGTTCATCGCGCGAATATACGGCGGACGCATGGGAAAGGTCGCCCAGCCCTGTAACCCGGGCCAGTTGTGTGTGGGTGGTGGTCTCGACGATCAGCGCCGAGCCGTCGGCCCGTTCGATGACCAGTCCCAGATCGCCGGTGGCGCGCATGGTCTGGCTGGTACATGCCGCAAGCAGCAGGGCTGTGAGCATCACGGATATTTTTTTCATTATTTTCTCCATGTTCCTTGCTTGATGGCGCGGACCATCCAGCGGACTTCGTCTTCTGTAAACAGGGCACGCCACGGCGGCATCGGGGTGCCGGGCATGCCGTCGAGAATGATTGCCGTCAGATCATCGTCGCTGCGCCCGGCCATGGTTTCGGGCAGCAACGGCGAGCCGAGGCCCCCTTTACGGGTCAAACCATGGCACGAGCCACAATCATGTTTCAGGAAATACAGCAATTCAACTTGCCTGTCCGACGACGGTTCGGCAGCAACAGGAAACGCCGACATTATAATAAGTAGAGCGATCGCTACCGCTCTAGGCAGTGCGTTCGACCTCTTTGGGGAACTGCAACGCGCCATTGGCGTCTTCATAGGGTAACTCCTGCCAGTTCAGTGTCTCGGCGATGCCGACGACCCTGCCGACAACGATAAGCACAGGTGCTGGAAGGTCAAGATCAACGACCAGTTCGGGCAGGTTTCCAAGAGTGCCTATGCACTGGCGCTGGTCATCGGATGTACCCTTGGAAATGGCGGCCGCGGGTGTATCTGCGGGCAGACCTTCGGCCATCAGGTTGGTCGCTATTTCAGGCAAATTCGACAGCCCCATATAAAAGACCAATGTTGTCTGTTCATCGGCCAGGCTTTTCCAGTTCAGATCAAGGCCAACCCCGGCCTGGGCATGGCCAGTAACGAAGCGTACGCCCGTCGACAAACCGCGATGGGTCAACGGCATACCGAGCGCCGCGCTGATGCCGGACGCCGCGGTAATCCCCGGCACCATTTCAAAGCCAACGCCGTGGTCGGTCAGGTATTCGGCCTCTTCACTGCCGCGCCCGAAAATGAACGGATCGCCGCCCTTCAGGCGGACCACCGTATGGCCGCTTTCGGCCATGGTGACGAGCAGTGCATTGATGTCTTCTTGTGGCAGGTGATGATTGCTGGCCGCCTTGCCGACATATATACGGGTCGCGCCCGGCTCTATCATGTCGAGAATTTCCTGGCTGACCAGACGGTCGTAAACGACGACATCGGCCTTTTTCAGAACGTTCAGCGCCTTCACGGTCAACAACTCGGGGTCACCGGGACCGGCACCTACTAAATATACTTTTGATGCGCTGTTCTTCATTGCCTTCACCTTGTTCTTTGCAGCCGACAAAACGACGACGCCGATGGGTGCGTTCCTGTCTTGTTTACCCCCAAGAACGTCCCGGCGAATTGATCAAGATCAAAGCACATTTATGCGCTGTGCTTTAGACAGGTAACGATACGCTACAACAAGACTTTTCGTTCGCCAAAACAGAGGAGATATTCATGAGATCCCCCATAGCCTTTCTTTCCTTAGTGGGACTGGCTTTTTGCTTTTCTATAGGTGCGGCCCCCATGGTATCGGCGGCCGAACTTAAAATGTCGGAAAAGGACTTCGAAGAAGCCAAGAACCTATACTTCCAACGTTGCGCAGGTTGCCACGGTGTGCTCCGCAAGGGCGCGACCGGTAAAAACCTGGAGCCCAAAAACACCACCAAGCTGGGTCAGAAAAAACTCGAACGCATCATAACCCTGGGTACCGAAGGGGGCATGAACAACTTCGACGATCTGTTCAGCAAAGACGAAATCAAAAAGCTGGCAACCTATATCCAGCTGCCTGCGCCGCCGCCCGCCGAAATGGATCTGGCGACCATGAAAAAGCGCTGGAAAACGTACATCAAGCCGGCGGATTATCCGAGCAAGCCGATGCACAATCTGAACTGGGAAAACTTCTTCCTGGTGATTTTGCGTGACGCCGGCAAGATTGGCGTTATTGATGGCGACACCAAGAAAATCGTCACCAAGCTCGATACCGGCTACGCCATTCACGTGTTGAAGGAATCATCTGACGGTCGCTTCTGGTACACCCAGGGTCGCGATGGCCTGATGTCCAAAATTGACCTGTGGATGAACCCGCCGAAAGTTGTGGCCACCGCGCAGATTGCGTCGGATGCCCGCGATGTGGCGGTCTCTCATTACGGTGAATGGAAAGACAAATACGTCATCGGTGGCGGATACTGGCCGCCGCACTTTGTCATTCTTGATGCCAAAACAATGGAACCGTTGAAGGTGGTTTCGACCCGTGGCGTTAATGTTGACGGCGAGTACGTCAACGAAGCCCGCGTCGCCGCTATCTACAACACTCCGCATGCGCCGACATGGATTGTCGCCGTAAAGGAACTTGGTCAACTGTGGCAGGTCGATTATTCCGATCTGGACAATCTGCGCATTGAGCAGATTAACAGTCACAAGTTCCTGCACGACGGATTCTTCGATCCGACGCAGCGGTACTTCCAGATCGCGGCTAATGCCTCGAACCGGATTGAAGTCATGGACTCGGTAACCCGTAAGTTCGTTGCTTCCATCGAAACCGGTACGAAACCGCACCCCGGTCCGGGCGCCAACTGGGTTGATCCCAAGTGTGGTCCGGTAGCCGGAACTGTCCATCTGGGCGAAGGCAAGGTGACTGTTTGGGGCAACGATCCCAAGGGTCATCCTGATAACGCCTGGAAGATCTGCTACAAGACGGCAACCGATGGCGCGGGACTGTTTATCCGCACCCATCCGAACTCGCCATATGTCTTCGCAGACCAGACCAAACATCCGGATATCGATGTCCAGCAAAGCATCAAGGTCATCGACAAGAAAACCGGCAAAGTCTTCAAGACCATCCGTGTCACCGAACAAGAAAATGCACTCGCCGTGCATTCCGAGTTCAACGACGACGGTTCTGAAGTCTGGGTCTCGGTATGGGTCCGTGGCGGCAAGAAGAACTGGTTGAAGGGTGAAATCGTGGTCTATGACTCGAAGACCCTGAAAGAAAAGGCTCGTATCAAGGGTCTGGAAACGCCAACCGGCAAGTTCAACGTCTATAACCGCGTCCATCATGTGACCTAAGTAACGGCCTTTGATGGAGTTAAATTTGGAGGCGGACAACACAATAAGTTGCCCGCCTCCTTTTTAAAGATTTTCAATAAGACCCGCTTCAATAAAAACAAGGTGACAAAGTCATGATCAAACGTTTGTGGAAATGGTTCTGGTCACCGACGTCGCGCTTTAGCCTGGGTGCACTTGTCGTTGCCGGCGGCATTGGCGGCGTTATCTTCTGGGGCGGCTTTAACACCTTCATGGAATACACCAATACTCTGGAATTCTGTGTCTCGTGCCATGAAATGGACCAGATGGTCTATCAGGAATACAAGAAAACCGTTCACTACAAGAACCGCACCGGTGTGCGCGTCGTTTGCTCGGACTGCCATGTGCCGAAAGAATGGGGCCCGAAACTGATCCGCAAGATCAAAGCCAGTAGAGAGTTGTGGCACAAAATGCTCGGCACCATTGATACACCTGAGAAATTCGAGGCTAAGAGACTGGAGCTGGCGCAAAACGTCTGGGCCTCGATGGAGGCCAGTGATTCCCACGAATGCCGTAATTGCCATACCTATCACGCCATGGATTTCAAGAAACAGTCACGCCGCGGTCGGGAAAAAATGCAAAAGGCCATGGAAAAGGGCAAGACCTGCATCGAATGCCACAAGGGTATCGCCCACAAACTGCCGAAAGGCATGGAGGATGAGGACGACTGATGGCGGACTAACGCATAATGCCTGATAGGCTTAAGCATAATTGCCATCAAACTGCTGGGAGCAAGGGAATGAAAGTAACCGTCAACAGGAACCCGTACCGCACATTGTCTGCCGCAATTCTGGCCGCAGCGCTGGTGTTGCTGACAACCACCGGAACCATATCCACCGCCACCGCCCAAGAGAGCAAAGACGCCAGTGACGCGCCGCCAAGCAGCGTCACCCACCAGATGTATCTGGATATGAAGCTGGGCAAGCTGAACATCCACGGCGACAACGCGGTCGTCGAGGCGCTGGTCCTGCAACGCAATATCCCGATTACATACGATTACATCGCGACCTTGATGCGCACCCCCAATGCATTCGGCAACGGGCCAGCGTGTATTGTCTGTCACAGTTCCAACAACCCGGCGAAAAGTTATCGCGGGCTTGACCTGTCCAGCTGTGAAGGAATCCTGAGAGGCGTCACCGAAGAGCCGCCGCGCAACATCATCACGCCCGGCAATCCTGAGAACAGCCTGCTGGTCAGCATGATCCGCAACAACCGGATGCCGCTGGGTGTGCCGTTCTTCAGCCCGGTCAACACCGACAGCATCACCGCCATCAAGGACTGGATCGACAAGGGTGCCAAGAACGACGAGAACTTCAACACCAACATCCTGCCGCTGTTCAGCAAGGAAGATGCCTTTGGCGGCGATGTCCCGTGCATCGAGTGTCACAAATCATTCCGCGACCCGCCAAGCTTTAACGAGGTCAACCTGAGCAGTTACGAGGCGATCATGAAGGGTGCCTGGTCGAAGACGCGCGGCAAGGAAGGACGCCCCGGGCTGCCCATCGTGGTGCCATTCGAGTCAGCCGATAGCTCGCTGTACCGTCGCCTGACGTCAAATCGCATGCCACCGGGGGTCGATCCCGGCGAAGACAGCAACCATCCCAACACCCAGCTATTGATGCGCTGGATCGAACAAGGAGCCTGGTGCAAATAAGGACATTTAAGGAAGACAACGGTTCAACACAGGAGGAGGAAATATTATGCAAATATCCAACATTAAACGGTTGATATTCGGCACCATGGCGGTGGCCTTCGTCGTCGCGATGACGGCGGGTACCATTAGCCCGGCACAGGCCGAAGACGATTCCAAAATCGCCCATGGTGGGCTGCTGTATGACAAGTGGTACGGCATCACCGAGGGCGACATTCCGCGCAAGACAAACGCGTCTTACCCGACAACTGCCAAGAAAAAAGGCAAGACCACCTGGCGCTGCAAAGAATGCCACGGTTGGGATTATCGGGGCGTCGATGGTGCATATGGCGACACATCGAACAGCCATCACACCGGCCTGAAGGGTATTCGTGGAGCAGCTGGCATGGACCCGGCGAAAATCGTCGCTTCCCTTAAGAGCGCCACCCATGGCTATACGTCCGATATGATGACCGACATGGAGTTCAACAACCTTGCCATGTTCGTCAGCAAGGGTCAGGTCGACATGAGCAAGATCATCGACGGTAAGATGATTAAAGGCGACAAGGTCCGTGGCAAGAACCTGTACAGCACCATCTGTGCCGGTTGCCATGGCGACGACGGCAAGAAAATCAAGGACATGCCGCCGCTCGGCGAAGTTGCCAAGGCGAACCCGTGGGAGACCATTCACAAGATCCGCAATGGTCAGCCGGGCGAAAAAATGCCGGCACTGAGAGCATTGCCGCTTGATGTGTCTGTCGATATCGCTGCCCACTCGCAGACGCTGCCGGAATAAGGCTTGAAGGTTTTCGTCGCCTGACCAAATATAGGTGGTCAGGCGGCGACTGCCGCCTTGGTTGTAAGGCAGAGGAACCAACCATGTTCAAACGCGCGCCCACTGCCCTGTCGGCACTGGTCTTCGCCGCCGCATCTGTGGTGGCGTTTCCCGTTTATGCCGACGAGGCAGAAACCAAAATGATTTGCGACAAGGCCGAAAAGGCCTATCAGTCGTTTGATAAGGAATATCACGCCAAGCCGGGCGAGGTGGCGGTGTTGATGTACAAGTACACCTTTTGCCCGCCCACCGTGACGGTCAAGCCGGGAACCACCGTGCGCTGGATTAATGTCGAGAAACGGACCAGCCACAGCGTCTGGCTGAAACAGCAAGGTCAGGATGAATCCGAACGACTGTTCCCGGAAGAATCCTGGTACTTCACCTACACGGAACCCGGCAGTTATCCTTACCTGTGCGGTCCGCACTGGGAAAAGGAAGGCATGATCGGCACGGTCACCGTCGCCCCCTAGTCTGCTGCCATTTCACGCCCGTCATCGCGCATAACCACATATATCGCCGGAATCACCAGCAGCGTCAGCGCCGTCGATGACGCCAGCCCAAAGACCAGCGAAATCGCCAGACCCTGGAAAATCGGGTCGGGCAGGATAAACGCACCGCCGATCATGGCCGCGACCGCGGTCAGGAAAATCGGCTTGAAGCGGATAGCGCCTGCCGCCAGCAAAACCTCGCGCAAGGGGTCGCCCGTGCCTTGGCGCTGGCGAATGAAGTCAACCAGCAGGATAGAGTTGCGCACGATAATACCGGCCAGCGCGATGAAGCCGATCATCGAGGTGGCGCTGAACGGAGCACCCAGCATCCAGTGGCCGAGCATGATGCCGATCAGGGTTAGCGGCACCGGCGTCAGGATCACCAGCGGCAGCTTGAAGTTGCCGAATTGCCCGACGACCAGCAGGTATATGCCGACCAGTGCAAAGACGAACGCCAGGCCCATATCGCGGAATGTCACATAGGTGACTTCCCATTCGCCGTCCCACAACAAGGTGACAACGCTTTCGTCCTTTGGCTGGCCGTAATAGGAAACGGCGGGCGCGCCGTCCGTACCCCAGTCGATATTTTCGAGCTGATCTTCAACCGCGAACATGCCGTAGATGGGCGCTTCATATTTTCCCGCCAGATCGGCCGTCACCAGTTCAGCAAAATGCCCGTCGCGACGGAACAGCGGATACGATGCCCGTTCGCGCGTCAACTTCACCACATCGCCCAGTTCAACAACCGCGCCGGTATCAGCCGCGACACCCGGTGCCGGGATCGGCGTCGACAGGATGCGCTCGCTGATGCTGATTGCTTCTTTCGGCATTCTGACCGCGATCTCGATGGGGTTTACACCCGACCCGCGCTGCGAGTAGCCAACGCTGATGCCACTGATCAGGGCTTCCAGCGTGTCATAGAGCGCCTGTTCCTGAACGCCGTAGTATTCGAGATTTTCCTGATCGATCTCGATGCGCAGACGCTGCTGGGGCTGGCCCAGTGTATCATCCACATCGACGACGAAATCGACGGCCTCGAACGCCTTGCGCACCTTGCGCGCTGCCTCGCGGCGGGTTTGGGGATCGGGACCATAGATTTCCGCCATCAGGGTGCTGAGCACCGGCGGTCCGGGCGGCACCTCGACGACCTTGACCGAGGTGCCATCGGGCACCACCATATCGGCAATCAGAGCGCGGACATTTAGCGCAATCTCGTGACTTTGACGGTCGCGGTCGTGCTTTGGCTTTAAATTGATTTGCAGATCGCCCTGCCACGGCTGGGAGCGCATGTAGTAATGACGGACCAAACCGTTGAAGTTGAACGGCATCGCGGTTCCGGCATAGGCCTGCATATGAACCAGTTCGTCCAGGTCCTTGATCCGCATTGCCACATCGGCGAGTACGCGTTCGGTGTCTTCCAGGCTGGCCCCTTCGGGTAAGTCGACGACGACCTGCATTTCCGACTTGTTGTCGAACGGCAGCAGCTTGACGGTAACGCTCTTCGTCGCGAACAGTCCCATCACCAGAACCGTGGCGACGCCGACGGCAATCAGGAAACGGATCGAGCGTTTGCGCCCGACCAGTAACGGCCGTGCGATGCGCAGGTAGAGCCTGCCCAGCATTCCGGGATCGTCTTCTTCGTCGCCGTGCGCGCCCAAGGCCGCAATCAGCTTTTCATCGGGCTTGTCTTTTCCCTTGAAGGCAACCTTGAACAGCAACCACGGGGTTACGATCATGGCGATGAAGAACGAGAAAATCATCGCCGCCGAGGCATTGGCCGGGATCGGGCTCATGTACGGGCCCATCAGGCCGGACACGAACATCATCGGCAACAAGGCGGCAACGATAGTCAGGGTCGCAATAATCGTCGGGTTGCCGACTTCGGCGACCGCCTCGATTGTTGATTCCAAAGGCCTGCGGATTCCGCCCTTGCCCCAATGGCGGACGATGTTTTCAACGACGACAATCGCGTCATCAACCAGAATACCGATGGAGAAAATCAACGCGAACAGGCTGACCCGGTTGATGGTGTAGCCCATCATCCACGATGCGAACAGGGTCAGCAGAATGGTCGTCGGCACGACAACGGCAACGACGATGCTTTCCCGCCAGCCCAGCGAAAAGACAATCAACAGCACAATCGACAGGGTCGCCAGCCCCAGATGGAACAGCAGCTCGTCGGATTTTTCCAACGCCGTTTCGCCATAATTTCGGGTCACCGACACGTCAAGACCTGCCGGGATCAAGCGCCCCTGAACGGTATCCAGACGCGCCAGAATTTCATCGGCAACGGTAACCGCATTGGCCCCTGAACGCTTGGCCAGTGCCAGCGTTACGGCGGGAAGCCGAGCCAGTTCACCGTTTTCTGTTTTCTCGAAATGCCAGACCCTGTCTTCCGTCGGCTGCGCACCGACAACAACATCGGCGACATCCTTAACGTACACCGGGCGACCATCGCGCGCCGTAATCAGCAGCATGCCGATATCGGACATTCCGGCAAGGTTTTGCCCGGCAACAACGGGCAACGAGCCGCCGCCGTCGCGCACATTACCAATCAGGAAGGACCGGTTGGCGTTTCTGACCTTGTCGATCAACTGGTTCAGGGTAATGCCATACAGCGACAGCCGTTCCGGGTCGGGCTCGACCCTGAGCTGATCCGCACGACCCCCGACGATTGACGTGTAGCCGACGTCCTTGACCTTGACCAGTTCGTACAGAAGCTCTTCGGCGACATCGTAAATGGCGTTGTCGTTCCAGCGCTCGGCGTTTTCAGGCCTGGGCTTCAATGTCAGAGTCAAAATCGCCACATCATTGATGCCGCGCCCGACGATCAGCGGTTCGGGAATACCGATGGGCAGGCGGTTCATGTTGGCGCGAATTTCATCGTGGACGCGAACGATTGCCGTGTCTTCATCGGTGCCGACATCGAAACGCGCGGTGACGACGACGCTGTCATCTTCGCTCAGCGAATAGACATGTTCGACCTCGTTAATGCCCTTGATGATGTCTTCCAGCGGTTCGGTGATCAGCTCGACCGCGTCGGCGGCCTTGAAGCCGTTGGCCTGGATCATGATATCGACCATTGGCACGCTGATTTGCGGCTCTTCCTCACGCGGCAGGGAAATTAGCGCGACAAAGCCGATAACCACGGACGCCAGCAACAACAGCGGCGTCATCGGCGAGCGAATAAAGGCCTTGGTCAGGACACCTGAAATTCCGAGTTTCATCAGTTTGTCTCCGGCAAGGCGAGAACATCACCAACACGCAGGCCGCTTAGGACCTCGGTCCCCTTGATGTTCTTCAGGCCTGTCTGCACGACCACTTCACCCTCGCCCTTGACCATGGCAAAAACCAGACCGTAACGGATGAACAGGTAATCAGAGGGCACGATTATGGTTTCGCGGGTGCCAGTAGCGATATAGACGCTGAGGCGTTCGCCGACAAAGAAATCACCAAGATCATCGACGGTAACATCGGCGACGACGCGGCCCTGCTGCATTTCAGGATAGACCTGTTGCACATAGCCGATGCGCTTGCCATCAGCACCAATTGTAATGGCAGCACCGACACGGATCGTGCGGGCGTGGCGTTCCGGCAATGCCAGGCGCAGAATGAAGCCCTTGGCGGCGATGGTGGCAACGGCCTCGCCGGGCATGATGACGGCACCGCTGGTGGCGTGCACCTTGATCACGCGACCGGCACCGGGAACGACGACGGCACCTTCGGACTGTTGTTCGGAAATCACCGCGCGTTCGGCCTTCAACGCCTTCAATTCGCGAGTCACGACATCAAGGTTGGTTTGTGCCTCATCAAGACGCTTTTGCGCAATGATACCGCTTTTTTTCAGTTTGCGGTCACGACCCAGCGCGGTATCGGCCAGCTTGACCTGAGACTTCAGAGAATCGATGCGGGCATCGAGCGCATCCATGGACAGGCGCAGCTTGGCATCGACCACGGTGGCGATGACCTGACCCTTTTTGACCTTCGCACCTTCGTCGACAGAAAGACCGCTGACGGTGCCGCCAATGCGGGCACGGGCCGTCAGAACGTCGGCGGTTTCGACGGTTGCGAACACCGCCTTCATGTCTTCTACCATGACTTTTTCAACCGTAAAGCCTGATTGGGCATGGCCGTTTGACGGTGCCCAAAGACCGCCCAATGCCAATACCAGCGCGAGGTGCCATTTGTATGATGTGTTCATTCGTCATTCCGCCATTTCATATATTCGATGATGCTAATATATTAGCGATTGCTAATTTAGCAAGGATGAATTATATAAAACCCCGTTGAACGTTGAAATTGCTATAAAAACTATATGGAGTTTGATTCTATGAACGTCGATCGACTTGTTTTAGCCTTTGCTGGCATCTTCATTCTGGTCAGTGTTGCCCTGACCCATTACCACCACGCCAACTGGATGTGGCTCACTGTTTTCGTTGGTGCCAACCTGCTACAGGCTTCTTTCACCAAGTTTTGCCCGCTGGCAATTATCTTGAAGAAAGTTGGTGCCGTTCCCGGCCATAATTTCGGCTAAGAAGTGCTTGCTACCCGGACTTAAGCAATGTCCGATCAAGTATGATAAATGGGGTCAGGCGCATTAAAGCCTGCCCCCTTTTTTATTTTAAAAATACCTGAGCCACACATAAACGTGGGCGATGGCGACGCTGAGCAGCATCAACGGCACACCGATTTTAAGGAACGCGGCAAAGCCAATGGGGTATCCGGCGCGTTCGCTCAAGCCTGACACCATAACATTGGCCGCCGCCCCGATCAGCGAACCATTGCCGCCAAGACACGCACCCAGCGCCAGCGACCACCACACCGGTTCCAGCGCATCCTTGCCGCCAATCGCGGCTTCCATGGATTCGACCAGCGGGATCATGGTGGCGACGAACGGAATATTATCGACAGCAGCCGAGACGATGGCTGACAGCCACAGCGTCGAATAGGCGGTGACGGCCGGGTCGCCGCCGGTGAATTCCATCAACATGCCGCCCAGCATATTCAGCAGGCCTGCGTGTTCGACCCCGGTGACAATAACGAACAGACCGATGAAGAAGAACAGGGCCGGCCATTCGACTTCCGTCATCGCCTCGTGCAGGCGTTCGGCCTGCCCGCTTTCCGGCTCGCCCCAACTGGCGACCAGCAACAACACGGCGGCCCCCAGCATCGCCGTGGTGCCCGGGCGAATGTGATAATGCTCGCCAATGACAAACCCGGCGATAACCAGAAACAGCACGAACAGTGATTTTTTCAGCAGCACCACGTCTTTGATGCTGTCAGCTTCGCGAAAGCGCATGACGCGCGCCCTGAGTTTCATATCGGCGACCATATCCTTGGCCCACAGAAAATGAAAAATCGGCACCATAATGATCATCACCACCAGCGATACCGGTGCCAGATTGGTCAGGAACTGCATAAAAGTCAGGCCGGTCGCAGACCCGATCAGGATATTAGGCGGGTCGCCAATCAGCGTCGCCGTGCCGCCGATATTCGACGCCAGGATCTGGCTGAACAGAAAGGGATACGGCGAAACGTTCAGTTTTTCGACAATCAGCAGGGCCACCGGCACGACCAGCAGCACCGTTGTCAGATTATCGAGGAAGGCCGAAAACACGGCAGTGACAATGGACAGCACGATCAGGATACCCATCGGGTCGGCCTTGACCTTTTTCGCAGACCAGATGGCGACGTATTCGAAGACGCCGGACTGGCGCGTGATCGAAACGATAATCATCATGCCGGTCAGCAACGCGATGGTGTTGAAATCGATTCCGGCGATTGCCTGATCCTGGGAAATCACCCCGGTGACAATGGCAAGACAACCGCCGATCAGGGCGATGACGGTCCGGTTCAGCTTTTCACTGAGCAGCACGACGTAAGACACGATCAGGATCGTGGTGCTGACCCACAAGGGATCAAAGCCGAATATTACCGCGTGGGCAGCCTCCACCGGCGCGCTCATTCTTCCGCCTCCCCGGCGGCGGCTTTGTCCTTGCTGCGTTTTTCGCGTTCCACCAGTTTCGCCTCGTGGGCCTTCTCGCGATCATGTTCCTCGTGCAGGGCATACAGCACCGAGAAAAACGAGATCGCCCCGACCAGCTTGTCCGTATCGTCGACCACGGGGACCACATATTGCTTGTCGGTGATCATCATCAGGGCATCTATCAGCGGCGTTTCCGGGCCGACCGTCCCGGAATCCCGGTCAACCATTTCACCGATGGTGCGCCCGCGCAGATTGTCCAGGCGTTCCTGCATTTCTTCGGGTTGTTCGTCCAGATAACTGGCGTTCTTCATGCCGCCCTTGACGCGGGACATCATCGAGACCGCTTTCGGCAACAAGAACCGCATCATGCTGTCGCCGCTGACCAGCCCGGCAAAGGTGCCGTCGCGTTCAGTAACCGGCACCAGCCCCATGTGTCTTTCGACCATGAAGTCGATCATCTTGGCCGCCGGTTCATCGGCATAAAGCTCCGTCTTGATCGGGGCCATCACCGTCTTGCAGTCCATGCGCCGTCCTCCGGTAAGCGGGGTCCGGATTTAATTCTAGAACGCTTCAGAACCGATAGATACTAATAAGCAGTATGGCGGTTACGGTTTTTCTTCAATGAGATGCAGTCCCGTCGCCATGCGGCGCGTCCTGCAAATACTGGTGTAACCGGCAAGCGAGGTATAGCCCTCTTTTGTTTCAATTTCATAAGGGGTATCGGCTTTTACGACGAACCACATTCCTGATGTGATGGTGTGTTCCTTGTTCAGCAACAGACTGCCTTTGGCAATGAACCGGAAGATGGATTCATCATGCCGGTGCGTTTCAATGTGCTTTCCGGCAGGGACGGTGACCATGTAGAACATGTTGTGTTCATACAGGCGCCAGAGAACGGGCTCTTTGCGGATGTCGTCGTCGTCGCCATCGACCAGAATGTCATTGTTAAGGTCCGTCGATATAACGATATCGCGATCATCAAATTGACCTTCGTAGCGTTCGATCCGATCTATGTACGTCGATAGGGTTTCAAAAATTTCAGCCATTACTTCCTCCCATATATTTTTACTGCATGCTTATGCCCGCTCACCCCAGGCACCTTTGTTAACTATCGCAATAGTACATTATTTTTAATAGATGAATCTATAAGTTGTGTTCATGGGCGAACAAAAAAACTGGATTCTGTGCAACGCGAGAATGACGGATTAGAAAAAGAATTCAGGTTATTAAGCTTATTCAGCCGGCTCGACAGCGCCACCCTCGGACGCCGCGGGGGTTGCTTCTTCTTCGGCCCACAGGCTGTGGTGTTCTTTGGCCCAATTCTCGTCGACCTCGCCGGTGACCATGCCGTCGAACGCCCCTTCGACGCCGATGGTGCCGATATAGATATGACCGATGGCGGCAGCGATCACGATGACCGCGCCGATAGCATGAATGATGCTGAACAGCTGCAATTGTTCGGTGCCGCTGGAAATGAACGGGAAATCCATAAAGACGCCGGTGAACGACAACGCGACGCCGGCAATAATCGCCAGCCAGAACCAGATTTTTTCAGCCACATTGTATTTCCACGACGGAACATCGCCCCGAAACAGGATGCCGCCCTTGGTTATCCAGTCCATATCGATGGCGCGCGGCATGTTTTCTTTTACATAAACGATGAACATGGCGATGACGCCAAGAATGAATAGCGGCCCCAGCAGATTGTGGGATTGTTTGGACAAGTCGGCCAGTACCGCGAAGGCGGCCTTGCCGAACACCGGAATAAAGACGTACTTGCCGAACAGCAATGTCAGCCCGGTCAGCGCCAGCAACACGAACAACACGGCGACGTACCAGTGGACGACCCGTTCTGTCATCGAGAACCGCGAGACCATTCGTCCCG
>Ga0233428_1001135_pt1 | contig 30025 bp, 15 predicted proteins | sample SI_118_April2016_4_FD_179890 | JGI IMG/M metagenome (GOLD analysis project Ga0233428, IMG submission 179890) | Seawater microbial communities from Saanich Inlet, British Columbia, Canada - SI_118_April2016_120_MG | ecosystem: Environmental > Aquatic > Marine > Inlet | place: Canada: British... | reverse complement strand
CGTGCTTCAGTATCTGCGGTAGGCATAAAACCAAACACATTCGCACGTACAGGCTGAGTCCACTCCGGAAGACCTGAGCCTACAAAAAAACTTGGAATTCTTTGCTGTTTTAACAATGGATAAACTGCTTGATGAGTTTTACCACCGATACCGCTAAAAATCGCAAATATATCATTTTTAACTGTTAGTTCAGTCAAACTCTGAGCAGCCATTTCCGGTTTCAACTGATCATCTACTATTTTCAAATCAATGAAGCGTCCGTGTATTCCTCCCTGATCGTTCACATAGTTGAAATATGCAAGAGCGCTTTTGCCAATAGCAGAATATTCCATTGCCGGACCGCTTAAAGGCTGATGAGTTGCCAGAACAATACTTCTTGCTGTTACTCCGGTTTCTGCAAAACAGAAAGAAGTATCTAACAACAACTGCAATAGTATAGCGGCCAACCCAACCAGTTTAACTTTTTTTCCAGCAAATATTTTGTTCATACATTTTTTGTTTTCTGATCAAAATAATGGACTAAGCCCAAGTTCTGACAATTGATGCTGCAACCCCGTGAAACGCCGCATTGTGCCTTCATTTTCAACTGCTTTACTAATTGCTGCTTCTGTTCCTATCAAAACAACGAGTTGTTTCCCGCGTGTAATTGCGGTATAGAGCAAATTCCGCTGCAGCATCATGTAATGATGTGTGGTCAAAGGTAAAATCACTGCTGAATACTCGCTGCCTTGAGATTTATGAACAGTAATCGCATAGGCCAGCGAAAGCTGATCTAATTCTTTCCCCTGATAGTGCACAATTCCCTGTTCAAATTTAACATGCAGTTCTTTGGTTTTCGGATCACAATTAACAATTCGTCCGAGATCACCGTTGAAAACCTGCTTTTCATAATCATTTTGCTGTTGCATGACCTTGTCTCCAATCCGGAACCACTGTTCACGATGTTCCAGACCTTTTGCATCAGGATTCATCTTTTCCTGCAGTTTCCGGTTAAGGTGTATAGATCCGGTAACTCCCCTGTGCATCGGCGTCAGTACCTGAATATCCATCATCGGATCCAACTCAAAACGTTGGGGAATCCTTTCGGTACTCATTAACAAAATCTTTTCTACTATTTTTTCTGGATTGGACTCTTTAATAAAGTAGAAATCCAGCAGTTTTTTTCCTGCGTCCGCTTTCTGACTTAACGCACTAAAATCAGGCACTTTCCCTTGACGTACCTTATGAGCATTGACGGTTATGAAACTGTCTGCCGCCTGTCTAAATATGTGATCGAGTCGTACAACAGGAATTGTTCCGGACTCAATCAAATCCAAAAGCACAGCTCCTGCTCCTACTGAGGGCAACTGATCCACATCTCCAACCAGGATCAGCCGTGATGCCGAAGGTACGGCTTCCAGAAAACTGTCCATCAGCAGAGTATCGATCATTGAGGTTTCATCAAGGATCAGCAATTCCTGCTCAAGCGGCTTTTCCCGGTCACGCTGAAACCCAATGTTGCTTGCTTCCAGAAGACGGTGAATTGTAGAAGCTGCGGAACCGGTTGTTTCTGTAATACGCTTAGCTGCACGTCCAGTCGGCGCGGCAAGTCCGATTGAGGGAATTCTGGGACGCATCAGTCCAAGTATAAAGCGAACAATGGTCGTTTTGCCTGTTCCGGGACCACCGGTGATGATTAAAACTTTATGCTGAAGAGCAGCTTCAACTGCCTCTCTCTGAGCAGGATCGAGTTGCAAACCGACCTTTCGCTCCTGTTCATCAATCAGCGAGGACTCACCTTCAAACACGGTATAAGCTTCGCTGTTAAGGATACGGTAAATATTTTCTGCAACCCTCTGTTCTGCTTTATAAAAACGCGGTCTGGAAATCAATTCTTCTTCATCAGCATTTTTATTCCGGATTTTCTCACTATGCAGCAAACTATCATCCAGCAGTTGCCGGATTGATGACTTAAGCATTTCCGCTTCGATATCAAGCTCCTGCGATGTTTTTTCGAGCAGAGTCTGACGCGGGAAACAGCTGTGTCCATTGAGTGCCTGTTGTTCCAGCATATAGAGTAAACCGGCAGCAGCACGATGCGGAGAATTTTTATCGAATCCAAGATTACGTGCAATACCATCCGCGGTGAGGAAACCTATTCCTGGAATATCCGTCAATTGATACGGATTGGCTTTGATCAGTGGAATACTGTTCAAACCGTTTTTTGCAAAAATGCGTTGTGCATATGCGTGTGATATTCCGACACCACGCAAAAAAGTCATCACATCACGCAAACCTCTCTGCTCATCCCAGGCTGCGAGCAGTGATTTTTGCTGTTTTTTGCGTACACCTTTTACTTTTGACAATAATTCAGGTGAACTGTCAATAATTTTGAAGGTGTCTTTGCCAAATTTATTGACGATATGCTGAGCCGTTTTTTCACCAATTCCTTTAAAAACTTCAGAAGAAAGATAACGTACCATTCCTTCTGCAGAAGTTGGTTCAACCGGCATAAACTCACGAATCGAAAATTGCCGTCCGTAAACTTTATGATTCTCCCAGTTACCTTTTAAGCGTAATGTTTCACGTTCACGTGTGTTGAAAACAATGCCTTTTACAGTAATTGGTCTGGTGGAATTCTCTGTCAGAAATGTACCAATTAAAAATCCGTTTTCCGGATTGCTGTACACTATTTTTTCCAGAGTACCGACTAAGTTAACATCGTCTTCGGCCATTTTCTTGAGGCAGTTTAAAAATTATATTTTGTCTATTGTAACGGAGAATAAAAAGGAGAGCGGATCATCTGCAGTAAATCGAAACGCCACTTTCCGCTTTCCTTAAGCAGCAGAAAAGACTGTTGCTTGGTGAACTGCAAATCGAAATTGCTTTTGTGCCGAAAAACGATAGCGGCATTCACATAAAGCAATGTACGGTAGCGATATGATATTTCAGGATTTTTTTCAGTAAGCAAGCCCACAGGTACCCAGTCCAGCTCAACCATACGTGTCGCAAATTCCTCAATAGTAATTTGATTTGTGGACTGTTGTTTACCGTATTTGTACAGTTCAAAATAGCGTTCCTCCTGCCAAAGCTGGAGAAAGTCCTGAAACACAAGCCTGGTTTCATTTTGAATTGCTTCAAGTTCCGCCGGTGTTGGTTGACGGGCAACTGCACCTGAAACAGCAGAAAAAAAGCTTATTGCAAAAAACAAAAGAAGCAGAGATGAAAACTTCTGTTTCACAGCTAAAGTCCTGTTAATATCTTTTAGTTTAAGTTTCATGCCGCCTTACGGTACATGTGCAGACAAAGTGATTCAATAGCGAGCGACTTATTTGCGTTAAGTTCAATTGCCCTTCTTGATTCTGCTATTCGGCTAAATATTTCATGAATTTGTTGCAAATTAAAATGCTCTGCAGAAATTTTCAACGCCGAAATGCGGCTGTCCCCAGAATTAACTGTTCGGTTAATCAACTTTTCTTCAGGTAAACCATGATGCAGCCAAGTTAAATCACGAAACCAAGTTTCGAGAAAATCAAGCAGCAAACTCCATTCTTCATTTTTCGACTTGCCCCATGTTTCACAGGTACGCAGCATTTCTTCCAGGGTTGCCGCGGAAAAAGTGCTCAACCAGCCGATAGCAGTTTGCTGAACTGTTTCCATGAGTTCAAGCCTCGCGGCCAGCTTTCCGTTAACGCTGCCCATGCTGAACGCATTCAGCAACTGTATCCGTTCGCTTGTCAACTCCGTAGTTTGCCTCAAGATACGTTCAGAGATTTTATCAGACAATGGTCTAAAACGAATTTGCTGACAGCGTGAAACGATGGTTTCAGGTAACTGTTGTGCTGATTCTGCAATTAATATCAATAATGTATCTGGTGCCGGTTCCTCCAGAGTTTTCAAAAAAGCATTAGCTGCTTCTCGCCCCAAATGTTCTGCACCATCAAGTATCATTACTCTCTTTTTTGCCTGATCAGGATGGAGTTGGAGCCAATTCAGAGATTTGCGTATTTGATCAATCTTGATAAATTTACCATCAGGAATCAGCACCTGAAAATCGAGAAAATTTTGTTCAGCAATCTGCAGACAAAAATCACACTCTCCGCATGCGTCCTCTCCACATTCTCTGCAGTTAAGTTGTTGTGCAAGAGCAACTGCAGTTTTAAATTTCCCAATATTTGCTTTACCGGTAAACAACCATGCGTGAGGCATCCTGTCTCTCCGGACAGCCTGCTTAAGCAGCTCAATTGCGTGCTCTTGTCCGAAAATATCTCGAAAAGGCATTTGTAAATCAGGTACTTAAAAGTGAAGAAAAGCTGACATTAAAAGCAAAGCCAAGATAAATTGCGATACCTATGATGTCACTGGTTGTCGTGATAAATGGACCTGTTGCTAAAGCAGGATCGATATTCATTCGTTTAAGTATAATTGGAATCGTAGATCCAACTGTTGCAGCAAAACAGACAACGATTAACAATGAAATTCCTGAAGTAAGAGCTCTTCCCAAATCATGTGTCAGATACCATGACATACCTGCCAGAATGACAGAACAGATAATTCCATTCAAAAACGCAACTCTTAACTCTTTCCAAAGACGAACAAGCATATCAGTAGTTTGTATAGCACCGGTAGCAAGTCCGCGTACTACAATTGATGAAGATTGTATACCGATACTTCCTCCAAGCGCTGCGACAAGCGGGATAAAATAAGTTACATCAGGTAATGAAACCAGCGCATTTTCATAATAACTCATCACAATTGCTGTTAAAAAGCCGCCTAACAATCCAACAAGCAGCCAGGGCAACCTGTCACCGGACGCTCGTAAAACAGATGTTTCAGTAACTTCTTCATCACCTGTTCCAGCAATGTGGCCCAAATCTTCATTATGTTCTTCAACAATCACATCCACTAGATCATCCAGTGTGACACGACCTATTAAACGTAAATGTTTGTCTATGACGGGAACTACAACCAAATCATATTCCTTGGCAATCCGTGCTACTTCTTCCTGATCCAAATCCTGATCAACTGCTACTACTTCAGGATTCATCAAATTTTCGATCAGTGTGTTACGTTCCGCCAATAAGAGTTCAGTTGTACCAATAGTACCAATCAGGTGATCATATTCATCAACTACATAAGCCGTATAAAATAATTCAAAACCTTCCTTTTTGATAAATTTTTGAATTTCTTTTACCGCAGCAGCAACTGTTTGATTTTTACGTATCGCAACTACGTAAGGGGTCATCAATCCACCCGCGCTTTCTTCGTCATACTGCAGCAGATAGGTCAGTTCTTCACGGTCTTTTTCCGGCAGTCTTTCAAGCAGTGCATCTGCATCATCATCATCAAGAAGTCCGACAAAGTCCGCCGCGTCATCCTGCGGCATATCCTCGATTGCATCACTCAAGCGGTCCGGCGACAATTGCTTTACAATGTCTCCTAGAATTGATGGAGAGTCCTGCAAATTATTGAGCACTTCTGATGAAATTTCTCTTTCGAGATTTTCCAGCACAACCAGTTGATGCTGCAGTTTTAACTGCAGCAATATATTGGCAATTTCAACAGGTTTAAGCGGTTCAAAAACGCTTTTCAGCAATTCTGTACGCTCCGTGCTGATCAGTTTCTTGACCAGTTTGTGATATTGTGTATCGCGACTTTTATTCATAATTCAGTCTTCAACAGATTCAACTTTAATCTATTAACGCTTATTTCACAGTTTTCCAGTTCTGCACCAGCTCAACAAGTAGTCTCACTCCAACTCCTGTTGCACCACTGTTAGGATGATAACCGATGTGTTTTACATTCCATGATGTTCCAGCAATATCAAGATGAACCCACGGCGTCCCATCAATAAAATGTTCTAAAAACAAACCTCCAATAATAGTTCCGGAATCTCCGACACCGATATTTTGCAAATCGGCGTATTTCCCTTTTATCGCTTCACCGTACTCAGGAAAACTCGGCAGTTGCCAAACGCGGTCACCACTGTTAATTCCTGCCTTCCGAACCTGTTCCATCAAGTCATCATTGTTCGTGATTGCACCGGTTGTGAGGTGTCCCAGCGCGGTAACACATGCACCTGTCAAAGTTGCCAGATCTACAACCGCATCAGGCTTGAATTCCTTAACCACATAACTCAGTGCATCACCGAGAATCAACCTGCCTTCTGCATCTGTGTTGAGGATTTCGACTCGTTTACCGTTATGTGCCGTTACGATGTCTCCAGGTCGCTGTGCATCACCGCCGGGCATATTTTCTGTAGTAGGAATAACTGCAACCACATTCAGTTTTGGATTAAGCTGTCCAATAACTTTCATCGCCCCCAAAACTGCGGCTGCACCACACATATCAAATTTCATTTCATCCATGGTTTTTCCAGGTTTGAGTGAAATCCCACCTGAATCAAATGTTACTCCTTTGCCGACAAGAGCAACTGTCTGTTTTGCTTTCTGGTGACTGTACTCCAGAACGATCAATTTTGCCGGTTCTCTTGAACCGCGTGAAACGCCCAGCAACATGCCCATACCAAGCTTTTTCATATCTTTTTCTTCGAGGACAGTGCATTCCATTTTGTACTGCTTCGCTATTTTTAGCGCTTCTGCAGCTAAATCTTTAGGTTTCAAATCATTTGCCGGAGTATTACCTAAAGTTCTCGCCATATTTGTTCCATCAGCGAGTATTTTTCCATTTTTTAATGCTTTCAATGAACTAAGTTTTTCAGGATCGCAACAATGAATTTTGATGAATTTAGTAGTTGATGTTTTATTTTCCTGTTTTTTATAAGTATTGAACTCATAAGCTCCTAAAGTTAAACCTTCAACCAGAACCTGCCCCGCATCAGTTTCAGTTGTTTTTTGGAGTAAAGAAGTCATCACGAATCCGACAGTATTTGCTTTTAACGCAGGCAACATTTTACCTGCTTTTCCAGCAGCACGTCGAAGAGTTTCCGCATCCAGTTCATCTTTTTTGCCTACACCAATCGCCAGCATCTGTGGAATTTTGGTATAGCCTGAGACAAAGTGCTGGCTACTGCCTTGTTTTCCGTTAAATACTCTTAACTTAAGAGCAGTACTGAGTTGTTTTTTTAACTCGTCCGGCAGATCCCTAAGTCCGCTTCCAGACGCATCTGTGTCTTCTGCTACAAAAACCACAAGTGCTGCTAGTTTTTCATTTTTAAGCGGAATATTACTTATTTCAATTTTCAATTCCATTTTAATTCCTTGTAATAATTTTAATGATTAAGCAGCAGGCAAATAAACCAGCAGCTTTTAATATTTTGAGTAAATTTTAAGAGTAATAAACATACCGAGCTTGTGCATCAACAGACAAGACTTTAGTGTAAAAGCAAATAAGTCATCGCTAGAGTGACTTAGTCCTACGCCTGCTGGAGAGAACATATTCAGCATTAATATTGAGAAAGCTGATGTGCATAGCAGCAGACCAGATGACAACGCTAAAACAAACTGAAAGCAAAACTAGAGTCATTTTTTTTACTTAAAAAAAGGATCCAAAACTATTTTCATCAACATGTCATTACTTAAATTTAAGTTGACATGTTGACCAAGATTCTATAAATTTCGTTGATGAAACACATTAAACTTATACAGGATCAGGTTCCTAAAATCAACTTTACAAGTTATTCAAAGGTTCAGAATCCATGAAAATAATCACTAAAGACTAACGCGTTTTACAGTAACTTTACTCAATTCCTACCCTTTTTTCCAAATCCTTGTTATTCATGTTCAAGGCCTCAAAAACTTTCAAAATTCTGCTCTTTTCACATCTTGTGCTGATACTGTTCTCTTTTCCGGGTACAGTACTTCAAGTCTATGCTGAAGAAGATGTGCTTACTCCATCATATAACTGGACACCCCAGTTTTACGGAAAGATCAAAGGAGAACGCAAACTGCTTTATACACGCAGTTTTGCACGTAGTCAGTTACGTTTTGTTGATATAGACAATGATGGTGATGATGATCTGTTTGTAGGAAAAGCAGATGGACGCATTGCTTTTTTCCTTAATCAAGGCAGTTTTTCAGCACCACTCTTTGAACTGCAGACAGAAGATTTTGTAGTGATCCATGAAGGTCTGGACGAACAAAACAATCCAACCCTGTTGAAAACAGTCCTTGATGTAGGCAGTAACGCCGCACCTGAGTTTGCGGACATTGATAATGACGGTGACTTTGATCTATTTATAGGCTCCAAAGATGGACATATCTTTCACTATGAAAATAGAGGAAATCAACTTAGTCCGGTTTTTTTCCGTAAAACACCAATTTACATGGGTTTAAAATTTGGAGGCAACAGTGTACCCCGTTTTGCAGACTTAAACGGTGACCGTGCTTTGGATTTATTAATTGGCACAAGATCCGGAAAAATTCATATATTTTTTAATTCCGGAATGACAGATGAAGCAGTTTTTTGTACTGCATTTAATGTTGCGGATCCACCTGATTTACGCTGTAAGTATCAGCCTGAACTGCTTGCGAACATTGCTCCGCAGATAGATGCAGTTCCGGAATTAGTAGATTGGGATCAGGATAAAGATTTGGACCTGGTTGTAGGCAAATCAAATGGAAAATTAAATTATTATCTTAATAACGGTGACCGCTTTGCGCCGCAATGGCTTTTAAAATCAAAGCACTTCCAGTTTATTGATACTGGAGCAAACGTTGCTCCTACATTTAAAGACCTGAATCAGGATAATTTTCCGGAATTATTTTTAGGTACAGCCTCGTCCATGGTTATCTATTATGAAAACAACGAAGTTCTGCTGGATCAGTTGAGTAAAATTTCTGCAGTTCAATTGAAAAAACTCGATAAGTCAGCTTCTTTTAATAATATTCTTTCGCAGGCCTGCAGGCAATTAAGAGGTTTACCTGAGTGTCTAGCCACTCTTGCTGCAGCCTTCGGTGTACCTGCAGAAGTAAAAATAGCAAGCATGGAAGAATTACATCCCTATATTTTACGACCCGATCTAAGTATTGACACAAATCTGGATCAAGTATCTCCTGCAACAGCTTCCGGCATAACCAAGAATGTAGCTGGCGTAGATTCTGCTGTTGAAGAAAACTCTGCAGCGGACGCTGAGACCCAAGCTGCTAATGAGGGGGAAGCTGAAGAGAATGCAGTGCCAACAGATCCTGCAACTGCAGATGGTGAAAATAAGGCTGAAACTCCAGCCATAAATAAAGAAATTGAAAAACTTAAATTACAGGGTGTTATTACCAGGAATCAACTCTGGTTAGCCAGTAGAAACTTTTTTAAGATAGAGAGTTTAATTGGTAGTGAACGCTATTCCAGCATCACCAGCGGTGACTGGAACAAAGACGGACGCCTCGATATCCTACTGGGCAGTCGCTCCGGAGAAATATTTGCGTTTGAAAACAGAACTGAGCAAGGAACTGACTGGTACCCCATCCATTTTCCTGCCTTGAAAAATAATAAAAGACAATTCAGTTCACCTATACTAGCAGATATTGATGGAGATGGAGATTTAGACATCATCAGCGGAAATCGACGTGGTAAATTGGAATTGCTGCTCAACCGAGGTTCTGCAAAAAAACCTGAATGGATAGTCCATGACGTGAATATTTCGCAAATTGATGTTGGAAGTTTCAGCACTCCTTTACTAGAGGATATGGATAGAGATGATGATCTGGATCTGCTTGTTGGAAATAGTAAAGGTTTGATAATTTACTACGAAAATCAAGGAAGTAAAACGGCACCGCATTTTGTTTTGCGTAATACACGTATTTCCGGAATTCAGTTGAAAGCCAATGCTGCTCCAACTTTTTGGAAATGGAACGCAGATGAACACCCTGACCTCGTCGTTGGCGGTCGTGCAGGCTTTTTAAGTCTGCTTAGCCATCTCCCGCCTGAAAGATCTCCTGCACTGCGTGGGTGGAAACTAGAGGCAGAACACTGGCAAAACATCAGTAGTATAGGTTACAGTACCCCACATTTTGCGGATTTTGACGGAGACAACAAATCAGATTTAATGCTGGGAGATGAAGAAGGAAATCTGTTATTTTGGAAAAATAACGGTGTGATTAAAAAAGAAGATACTGAAGAAAAGAGCACATTAATCCTTACTGAAAATATGCTTGAAGTTGAAGAGGATAAAGAGCAACAGTCTGAGACAAAGATTGCTTTTGAAAAATCGGTTAGCGAAAAGGATCCGGAGGAAAAGGAACCGATAGATCCAAAATTCGAATTTGTCAGTTCCAAGTATGGAAATTTGGAGCTTGGCCGACGCGCTTTTCCGGCATTTATAGATATAGATGGAGACAACATTCTTGATTTAATTGTTGGAAACAAAGCCGGAGAATTGAGATATTACCGACGTGAACAAAACTCTGTAGATGCTGAGTGGACTTTAGAAAGCAAGCATTTTCTTGATTATCGAGGAGGCAAGAATTCAGCACCTGTTTTTACGGATTTAGACGGAGATGCGGATTTAGACCTGCTTGTCGGCAATCAGCAGGGCAGCATTCAGTACTGGGAGAATAAGGGGAATTTTGAGTTTGCAAATTTCGTCTACAATCCTACACCATTTATCGGTGTCACTGGAGGAAGAAACTCTGTGCCTGCAGTTATTGATTTAAATGGAGATGGTCTTAATGATCTTCTTGTTGGAAATTTTTTAGGACAGCTCTACAAATATCAACGTACAGGCATCAACAAAGGCAACCGTTTCCAACTAGAGATACGCAAATATTTAAACTTGGACGTTGGTCTCGGAGCAATACCGATAATTGCAGATCTTAATAACGATCAACAGCCGGAACTGATTATAGGCTCTGATTCGGGAAAGATGAAAAGCTTTGAGCTTGATCCTGATGCTACAGGTTCAATTAACTGGAAAGCTTCTCCGGAATATTTTAAGGAGCTGAAATTACCTGTTGGAGCTAATCCGGTTTTTGTTGATCTGGATAATGATGGTGATTTGGATTTGATAATTGGGAGTGAGGCTGGAACCCTGTATTACTTTCGTAACACAGGGCGCTGAATATTAAGCATGAGGCTTGTGGACAGAAAAACAAATGAGTGTTTCGTGTCCACTGCTCAAAAAAACTACCCTATCAGCTTTAACACAGTCATAGAATTCTGATTTGCCTGTGCCATCATGGAAGTACTTGCTTCCATCATGATCTGATTCCGGGTAAATGTTGCCATTTCTTCAGCCATATCCGCATCACGAATAACAGATTCAGAACTGACAGTATTTTCGTGTGCAATCCGGAGGTAATTCAGATTACTTTCCAGATTGTTCTTCTGGAACGCACCCATCTTACCACGAGTCGCACTAACTTCCTCAATTGCCTGGTCGATAACCCGGATAGCATCTTGAGCCTGATCCGCGTTCAGCACCAATATTTCAGATAAAGATTTGAAATTTGAACTATTTTTCTCACCTCTGCCCAAATCATTGGTTTTGATGCTTCTCAACGATATTTCAGAATGCTGATCAGCATTAGCTCCAATCTGAAAGGTCAATGAGTTCTGCGAAAAAGTAACTGTTCCCGCATTTCCTCCAAGAGGTGTTGACTCACCGGTATAACGAACCTTGATTCCTTCCGCAGTACCTGAACCGTCGGAACCTGTCAAAACCTGACCTTTTCCGAATGATACTTCACCGTTTATTTCACCGGCAACATCAGTACCATTTGTCACAACTACGTTAGTGTTTGAAACGTTAGATACTAGTCCGGCTGTATTACTTGCAACCTGAAAAGTATGTTCACTACCGAATTCCTTGTGTCTGAATGAAACGGCCTGAGGCACATTCCCGTCAGTCATAGGTGGATAAGGTCTGATCAAATCAAGCTCTAAGCCGGCATCACTAATTGCCGTACTGAGATCATTCAGAGTCTGTTCAACTGTTTTCCCTTTTTCAGTTAAAAAGTTAACAGTTCTTCCACCCTCTGAAACAGTAATTTGCTCACCGGAATCAATTATACCTTGAGTCAAAGCTACTGAACCAGTATGATTGGCCCGACTCGCCGCGTTATTGATTTTGACTGCATAACCACCTACACCAGAACTGTGTGCTTCAGTAGTAGCATCAACAAATTCCAGATTATCTCCGGTTGTTACTCCATTACCTGCCCGACTTCCATCAAGCAAATAGTTATGACCATACTGCGTACTTGTTGCAATACGGTTGACTTGTTCCAGGATATTATTTATTTCACTTTGATCCGCCTGGAGCATATTTGGATCGTTGGCACCCTCGTTGCCTGCATGCACAGCCAATTGACGTGCCTGAATCAGAGCGCTGCTGACTTCATCCAGTGCACCTTCCGCTGTTTGCATCAGCGAAACTGCCATCTGTGAATTATCAATAGCCTGATTTAGTCCTGCAGACTGCGCACGCAGATTCTCAGAAATCTGTAATTGCGCAGGACTGTCTGCAGCACGGTTTATCTTTAAACCAGAAGATAATTTCTCCATGGTTTTTGCTTGAGCGTCGGCATTTTTGACAACGTTCCTGTGAGCGTTTACTGCGCTCATATTAGTGTTTACTCGCAAAGACATAATGTCCTCCATTATGAGTGTTAAACAACCCTCACTGCATGTGAGAGTTTATTGTTGCTTTCAACACCGCATCCATGCGCGAATCTCCAGCGCCCTCATCTGTACAAATGAGGGATGATAAGCTGATAATGAATATTCACCATTCAGCTGATTAAAAGCTTTCAAACAAGCTCCTAATTTTTTAAAGTCAATTTTTAAAATTCTGTCTGCATGTTTATCTCGATAAAACACTTTTAGCTTTGAGCATTAAAAGAAGGCACTTTCTAAGTGCTAATCCACCTTCATTGTTAACAGCAATTTTTCGTTTGCAAATCATCTGATTCGGTTGTTTCTGAGCAAGACAATTTAGAAAGTTCATCTTTTCACACTTGCAGATATCCGGAATTTAATGTACTTCTCCAATTCCATTCATGACAGATCAGTAGCTCTTTCAACTGGTCCAGTGATAATTTTCACGAATTCCAATCACCTTTCCTATTCTTGAAAGGAAGTCCATAATTTCTGGCTTTTTTGAAACTTGAACACGACTGTACAATCCGGATATTTCACGATTTCTAACTTTAAAATCCGCTTATTTACCCAGTTTGAATCGTCCCTTCATACTGATTCTGCTGATCTAGACAGTTTCATAAAAAGTTTAAACCATGTTATTTCGAGCAGTACTATAAATCTTTTTAACTGAATATGTTTTAAGATTACTATTCTTTCAAAATAACAAATTATGAATTAAGGACTTTTTACAAAGTGCTATCTTCAGCTTTAATACTTAAAACAAAGGACAATTTCTTTTTTTGTCCTTTGTCTTAAATACTGAATGCCTGCAGCTTACTTTTAGCTTTACTTTGAGCTGCTTTGAGCTGCACCAAGATTGATTAAGTCAAGAAGCAGACTGCAGTGTTAAGAAAGGCTTTCCAGTAGATTCTCCGGAAAGCCTGTTCTAATTTGATCACCGAAAGTATTATCCCAGCAACTTCATGACGCTCATCGAACTCTGATTCGCTTGTGCCAGCATAGCTGTACTAGCTTCCATCATGATTTGATCACGTGTAAAACTGGCCATTTCGGAGGCAATGTCCGCATCTCGAATTACTGATTCTGAACTCACGGTATTTTCATGAGCAATCCTCAAGTAATTCAGGTTACTTTCCAGGTTGTTTTTCTGGAACGCCCCCATTTCACCACGGCTGGCGTTTACCTCTTCAATTGCTTTATCAATGATCCGAATTGCATCTTGTGCCTCTTCAGCACTCAGCATTTTGACATCTGATAGAGAACTAAATTTAGAATCGTTTAACTCTCCTTTGCCTAAATCTGATGATTTAATGCTACGTAAAGATATCTCCGAAAACTGGTTAGCATTTGCACCAACCTGGAATGTCAACGAATTTTGTGAAAAAGTTAGAGTACCGGCATTTCCGCCCAACGGAACTGATTCACCGGTGTATCTAACACGAATACCTTCAGTTGTTCCGGCACCTTCAGCACCTGTCAGTACTTGACCCTTGCCGTATGTTTCTTCACCACCGATTACGCCCTTTACATCCAGTCCGTTTTCAACAGCGACACTCACATTTGCGACGTTTGAAACAAGTCCAGCCGTGTTGCTGGCAACCTGGAAGGTATGTTCACTTCCAAATTCCTTGTGCCTTAAAGTAATATTTAGCGGCGTACTCCCATCAGTTTGTGGAGGAAATGGACGAATCAATTCCAGCGACAGTCCGGCATCATTAATTGCAGAATCCAGATCATTCAGAGTCTGTTCAACTGTTTTCCCTTTTTCTGTTAAAAAGTTAACAGTCTTACCTCCTTCAGAAACAGTAATTTGCTCTCCGGAATCGATAATTCCCTGAGTCAAGGCCACGCTACCGCTGTGAATAGATCGCGTTGCCGCTTGCTGAATATCCACCGCATAACCACCAGGACCGGATGAGTTTGCTGTAACTCCGGCATCTATAAACTCTAAGTTATCTCCGGTAGTCACTCCGTTTCCGGCACGACTTCCATCAAGCAAAAAGTTATGACCATACTGCGTACTTGAAGCAATACGATTGATTTGCTGTAAAACATTGTCAAATTCTGCTTGATCTGCCTGAAGCATATTTGGATCATTTGCGCCTTCGTTACCAGCATGTACTGCCAACTGACGTGCCTGAACAAGTGAGCGACTGACTTCCTCTAGAGCTCCTTCTGCTGTTTGCAGTAGAGAAACGGCCATCTCTGAATTGTCAATTGCCTGGCTCAATCCAGCTGATTGTGCGCGAAGATTTTCTGAAATCTGCAATTGAGCAGGACTGTCGGCGGCACGATTAATTTTTAAACCTGAAGAAAGTTTCTCCATAGTTTTTGCTTGAGCGTTGGCATTGTTAATAACGTTACGATGAGTGTTCATCGCACTCATATTAGTATTTACTCTTAAAGACATAGTGTCCTCCTTGATACATGTTTAATGATTTTCAGTAGTGAAAATCAATTTATACCTTAGAAACCATACTTCCATGTACTTTCTCTAAGGAAACCCCGTCTATAATTACGAGGAGTTTTAAGCCGATGGAGACCATTCTCCATCCGGCAGAGTAAAAAGCTTTAGAAGCTTCATACAAACTTTCTAATAAAAGAATTTATGTTAATTTCTCTTAATATTTATTTAGTTAGCTATTTTTTTAGCAAAGCCGACATTTCCAATCGGAACTTAAACTTGAATCTCACTGTTATTTTTCTGAACAACAAATACTCAAGAAACAGAACACAACTTCATCTGTGTTCTCTGTCTCAAATATTTACGGCAATTGTCTGTGTCCGTACAATTTAAAGCTAAAATCATTTACAGGCTCAACAATTGACGAGACAAACTGCTTTTGCAGCCGTCCCGTCATTTATCGCTTAAGTACTAATAAACAACTAATTAACCCAAGAGTTTTAAAATAGACTTAGGCATTTGATTAGCCTGGGCTAACATTGCTGTGCTGGATTCCATCATAATTTGATTTCTAGTGAATTTTGTCATCTCCTGTGCCATATCTGCATCTCTGATGACTGATTCAGAATTCATTACATTCTCATGCGCAATTCTCAAATAGTTCAGGTTGCTCTCGAGTGTATTTCTCTGGAAAGCTCCCATATAACCACGGTTTGCTGCTACTTCTTTAATTGCTTTATCAATAATTTGAAGAGAATCCTGAGCTCCTTTTGCGTCTAGCAGTTGAATATCAGCAAATGAACGAAATCCGGAACCATTAGTCACGCCATTACCTAATTTATTTGATTTAACGCTCTTAAAAGAAACCCTCGCGGTTTGATTCGCATTTCCACCAATCTGAAAGGTCAGTGAATTCTGTGTAAAAGTTATCGTACCGGCACGCTGTCCCATAGGCGGAGTATTTTCACCACTGTAACGAACAGAAATCCCTTCCGCTTTACTGCCAAAACCACCAGCCCCGGTAAGAAGCTGTCCTTTGCCAACGGCTTCTTCGCCGGCAATTTCACCAACAATATCAGCTCCATTTTTCACTCTCTCCGCAACATTGGCCACTTTTGAGAGCAATCCACCGGTGTTGCTTGAAACCTGAAACATTGGCTCACTTCCATATTTTGTATGTCTGATAGTCAGCATTTGCGGTGCATTATTTGAGGTAACCGAAGAATCCGGCCGGACTAATTCAACGTTAATTCCTGCTGCATTGATGGCATTTGACAACTGATTTAATGTTTGCTCTACTGATGTTCCGGCAACCGTTCTGAAGTCCACTGCACGTCCGCTTTCTACAATCGTGATTTGTTCTCCTGCATTAATAATCTCTTGAGTCAGGGCAACAGTTCCTGAAACCTTCGAGCGTGCAGCAGCTCTAGTAATATCTATGTCATAACCGTTAACACCTGAACTTACGCCAGTAGTTTCCGCACCTACAAAGGTCAGATTTGCACCGGTAGTAACTCCGTTTCCGGAACCGCTACCATCAAGTAAATAGTTTTTTCCATACTGTGTATTCTTGGCTATACGGTTAATTGATCCTATAATTTGATCTAATTCCTGCTGATCTGCCTCCAGCATCGTATCGTCATTAACAGCTTCGTTTGCTGCGTGAATCGCCAGTTGACGTGCTTTAACCAAGGAACGGCTTACTTCATCAAGAGCAGCTTCACCTGTCTGCATCAATGAAATCGCCATCTCAGAGTTGTCAATTGACTGCTTTAAACCAACTGTCTGCGCACGTAAATTCTCTGAAATCTGCAGTTGTGCCGGTGCATCTGCACCACGGTTAATTTTTAATCCGGAAGACAGTCTTTCCAGTGTCTTGGTTTGAGTAGCGGTGTTTCTTAATAGATTGCGGTGCGCAAATATTGCGGACGCATTTGTATTGATTCTCATAACATTCTCCTTTGTAGGAATTATTTTGACTGCAACCCCTGTGTTTCAGGGAGATTTCTCCCCGGCATCCCTGCATGTGGAGTTACTTGTCATTGCTCATTTCCGGAATTCGCATCCCGTCCTGCAGATAAAACAATTCATCCTTGGATTGTTCTCTGCTGCAGAAAAGAGCATTATCATTTTCAACAATATTAGCTTCCAGTGCGTCAATGCTGCTGAAAGCTGATTAATATTTTTTTGACTAAACATCTTGCAATTACCACCACCGGCAGCATTGCGGTTTATAGTCTTCGTTTATCAGCATCCGTTCCTGCGTCTGTACTGTTTAACAGTCTTTAAGCTGTCGTTAAGCAGACGGTTTCATCCATGAAACTATTGCTGGTACTCCGTACCTGCGTGATTTGCAAAAGACAATCAGCTTCAGCTCCAAAATGGAGCAAAACCAAGCGTCATTATCAAAATCAGCGCACCTGGTTTACGTTCCAGGTTTTAAGATCAGCTGTGAAATAATTGCTGATTATTATTTAATCAAGAACATTAGTTCCGTCACCTTGAGCGCAGTCGGATGCACCGGCTGCGTTCACCATAACGGCGCTTTCGCATTACTTTTTTCACTAAGTGCTTTTCGCTGAATTCTTCCATGAAACCAGCGAAATGCTACGTCATCATCAAACCCGCCTGTGGGTAGGCGAATTGGGGTCAGCTCCTTTAACCGTTGATTAATTTCATCACCGACATTGGAGTCTGATTTGCCTGCGCCAGCATCGCTGTGCTGGACTGAACCAAGATCTGATTACGGGCAAAAGCAGTCATTTCTTCCGCCATATCCGCATCTCGAATAATTGATTCCGCATTAGTTACATTTTCGTGAGCGTTTCTCAAATAATTGAGATTGCTTTCCAGATCATTTTTCTGAAATGCGCCCATTTTTCCTCGGAAAGCGGTTATCTCATTAATCGCTTTATCTATGATCAGAATCGCATCCTGTGCTTTTGACGCTTCAGTCAGGTCAACATCATTCAGTGAACGATAACCGGATTCATTGGAAACACCGTTACCAAGTTTTTTACTGTTGATACTACGCAGAGCAAAGCTGGTTGACTGATCTACATTTGGACCAATATGAAAAACCAGTGAGTTCTGAGAAAGAGTAACCGAACCTGCACTTTTTCCTAAAGGCGGAGCTTGCTCTCCGGTATAGCGAATTTTCAATCCGGAAACTTTAGAAGGCAGACTTCCTGTCAAGACCTGACCTTTCCCTATTCCAAGTTCTCCACCGATATAACCCGCTACATTTAAACCATTTTTTACTGTGTCCGGAACATTTGCTTGAGCTGACAAAACACCTGATGTTTTGCTGCCGACTTGAAATGAATGCTGACTGCCAAACTCTTGATGCTCGAATTTCAAAATTTGCGGTGCATCCGGAGTAGACGCACTTCCGGGCATCCGGAGCATCTTAATCTTCATACCTGAAGCAATTACCGCCTTTTCAAGACGATTCATCGTAGTTTCAACACTCTCTCCTGCAATTGTCTGAAAATTTAATGTTTTTCCGCCTTCTGAAAAAGTCAACTGTTCTCCGGAGTCAATCACGCCTTTTGTCAAAGCGACTTTAGCTGTGACTGTTGAATGGGTAGCTGCCACCTTAATATCCACCTCATAACCACCAACCGGAGATGATTTTGTTTTTTCAGATGCACTGATAAATTCCAAGTTATCTCCTGAGCTAACTCCGTTTGCACCCATGCTGCCGTCCAAAATAGCTTTTGTTCCGTAATTTGAGATACTCGCAATTCTGTCAATTGCGCGAAGAGAATCATCAAATTCCTGTTGATTTGCGGCCAGCATTGCTTCATCATTCACGGCTTCGTTAGCAGAACTAATCGCAAGTTGCCGGGCGTTAATCAAAGTCCGGTTAACTTCTTCCAAAGCTCCTTCAGCAGTTTGTAACATCGTAATTCCAGTTTCTGAATTGTCTATGGCTTGTCGAAGTCCCGCAATTTGTGCCCTCATCCGTTCTGAGATGATCAGGCCTGCAGGAGAATCGGCACCGCGGTTGATTTTCAACCCTGACGAAAGCCGTTCTAAGTTTTTGTTTTGAACCTCAGTGTTCTTTATCAGGTTCCTGTGCGAATTAATCGCAGCGATATTGTGATTTATCCTTAAAGGCATGATTCCTCTTATTCAGTTTGATTGTTGATGAACGTATACTAAATCTGCCTGATCGCAGCCTTCCTGGCTTTGACTTCAGCTGATTGTTGTAAATAACGACTCATCAGCAGGTTCCCACACCAACCAATGATTATTCTCTTTCCTGACCCCACTGTTTGAAGAATGAAGTCAGATTGTTATTTACAATTTGTAATTTTAATATTCTTTTTATTACATTTTTTTATAAACACATGTCTGATTCTTATTAAGATCCTTATAAGAATTACAAAGCAGTTGCTGCTCAGACAGAATTTAAATCTTTTTCAGTTATTGCATGTTACTTCAATAGAGTAAGCACTGTTTTCGAATTTTGGTGTGCCTGTGCCATTGAAGAACGTCCTGCATTTTCTGTAATTATTTTTTTTGTCATTTCTGCAAAAGCCTGTGCTTTACTGCTGTTTTCCAGATTAGGCCGGGAAACGATCAAATTGCTATGTTCCTGTTGCAGATGCAGCAAACTTGTTTTTAAAGTTTTACCACAAACCTTTTCAACTCTGTCTTTTACGGCAGAGACTTCTGCAAAGCTTTTTTCGAGCACACACATCGCATCTTTGACTCTCTGTCCAGTTCGAATATCGATTTCCTGTAATGACTGAAAACCGGAAACATTTTCTGTTTCCCTACCCAGTTCAACAGCGTGAATACTTCCAAGGCTCAGCTGTTCTATATGCGGTACAGGATTTCCAAGTTGAAATTGAAATCCGTTCTGCGACACAGAAACAGTGCCGGCAATATTATCAGCAGGCAGCTCTGTTCCTGAATACCTGACTGTCAATTTACCTATTCCGTCTGCATCAGCAGGTGCACTTAAAAACTGACCGTGCCCAAAACTTGGGATAGCGTTGATAAAACCTTTAACATCCAGTCCCGGTTTTGAAAGAGTAATCCGCTGACTTTCCGGAGAAATAAGCCCTGGTGTATAACTTGATGCACCAAAACTGTGTGAGCTTCCATATTGCAGATGTCTGAAATGCAGAAGTTGACTCGAATTTAAAATAATTTCAAGCGGTATTTCTCTTTCAGAAAACCAACTTGAAAGACGTTTAAATGTGTTTGAAACACTTACGCCTCTCTGAGTAACGAAGCGGTTAGCTATCCCACCTTCTTCAAAGATCAATGATTCTTCATTATCTACCATTGCTTGAGTAAAGGGACGTACACCTTGTAGTTCCGCTCTGCTAGCCACTTCTGTAACTAATATTTGATAACCGCTCAGCGGCGATGTTTTTGAATCGGCATTCATACCAACAAATTCCAGAAATTTCCCAGTCGCGACTCCACGCACCCCGTGACTACCGTCCAAGAGTGCATGCTGACCATAACTTGTTTCAACTGCGACTTTGTTTATTTGATTAATCAACTGTTCAAGCTCTGTCTGGTCAGCCAACCTGACAGCACTGTTGAATTCCGTTTCATTACTTACTAAAACAAGCAGTTCATTCATTTCAAGCAGAGACTTTTCGACATGTGATAGTGCTCTTGCTATTGTTTGTACAATTGACATATCTTCCTCAACATGAGAAATCTCACTTTGTAATACTGCTGACTGCACCCTGATCTTTTCATTTTTCATAACTTGATCCGGTAAGTCATCCTTGATAACTGTCAAGGGCGCGGGAGTTGGTTTTCTTTCTTTCTTCTCCTCACCCTGCTGGTACATTGAATTCCTGAATGTGCCTTGCTCGCTCAACGATCTCATCGTCGAACCTGTGTTTGCACCAATATTAATAGACATAATCCCTCTTTTGTTAAACTGTTCTCTGGAGAGAAACTCAGCATACAAATACACCTCGTTTCTCCACCCAGGGACAAAACTAAAATTAATTAAAATATTTAAAAAAATGATTCACAAAGCTTTCGTCCTGATGACAGCAGCTTGATGAATAATTCTTTTTTATAGTTTTAGTCGGCAAGGCTCAAAAAACCGGATAAGGGCTAGGTAACAAGACCTTTAACCTTAAATCTGGAATCTTGAGCCTTAATTTTTTTTTACTTAGTCGCGCTGCCGAGAAGCTGCAGGACCGATTTCGGAATTTGATTTGCCTGTGCGGCCATCGCGGTTCCGGAAGCAATCAAAATTTGATTTTTCGTAAAATCACTCATTTCCGCAGCCATATCAGAGTCACGGATGACTGATTCAGCATTTGTCAAATTTTCGCTTGAGACTCTTAAATTACGTAAGTTTGATTCCAGCGAATTTTTCTGGAACGAGCCAAGGTTACCTCTGAGAACTCCAATTTCCATAATCGCGTTGTCAATCAGTTTAATCGAATCTTGTGCTCCCGCATTGTTTGTGAGGTCTATATCCGCCAAACTTCTAAATTGACTCTTGTTTGTTACTCCCCGTGCTATTTGTTCACTACGCAGATCACCAAAAGAAAATGCTACTGTTTGCTTGTGATTTGCGCCAATTTGATAAACAACTGAATTTTGTGTGATGTGTACATATCCTTCTACATCTTTGCCTACCAGTTCCTCATTAGTTTCTTGCACGATTTTCTGCCCAATTACACGGCCCTGTTCATCTTTAATTTCCACCAGTCGATGACCAAGTTCCTTGTCATATTGAACGACAATTCCTTCTGTCGGAGTTCCTTTTGCACCATGTAAAAACTGACCGTCTCCCAGAGCAATGTCACCTCCTATATAACCAGAAACATCCTGCCCCCTTTCAGAAAGCTTGATAGTCCCTACTTCTTCACCAAATAGTCCCTGTATATTTGTAGATATTCCAAAAGTCGGTTTGCTGCCATACTGTTTATGTTTGACCGTCAACATACCAAGGTCATTGATCGATATTTCTACGTCAAGACCGTTTTCATCTGCTTTGATCTGTAAGGCAGTTGCTACTATATCCCGCAGCTTTGCTTCTGTCGTATCTCTCGTAAAAGCAGGCGATTTACGATGGTAATTAGCAAGTACTTGTTGGATGTTTTCTTTCAGGTTTTGCTCTTCATCGGTGTCCATTTTCATGACTCTATTATTTTCTTTTAAGACAAATGAAACACCGTTTTCTATTTCTTCCAAAGAGATCCCCCTGGCTGCCACAACTTCAGGGCGCATAGCTACCTGTTCTATATCAATTGTATAGCCCTGCTTAGTAGGTGACTGTTGGGTAAGTGCAGTTGCACCAACAAAAGTTAATCCGTCACCAATTGCCACACCGTTGACTTCATTACTGCCGTCAAAAAGAACTCTTGTGCCAAATTGAGTTAAACCTGCAATCTTATCAATTGTTGAAAGAATGTTTTCAACTTCCATCTGGTCTGCCTGGAGGATCTGCTCATCTGCAACTCCATCATTGGCTGCATGTAATGCTAACTGACGCATACTGATTAACATTGAACTCACCTCACTCAATACCCCTTCTGCGGTCTGCACCATTGAAATGGAGGTTTCCGAGTTTTTAACTGCCTGGTTCAATCCAGATATCTGTGTACGCATCTGCTCCGAAATCATCAGATCAGCTGGGCCGTCTGCAGCTGAGTTAATTCGTAAACCTGAAGACAAACGCTTCAGATTGTTATTCGTGTCTTCTATGGTTCTGTTCAAATACCGCAATGAACTCATTGAGGCAGTATTATGGTTGACACGCATGGCATCCTCCTTAACTAGAGTGTTAATATTCGGTCAAAAACACTTGACCAAAGTTATAAACAATTTAATATTGTTATTTGTACTAAATATAATATTTTTATTACATTTTACGTTGCACTAACTTATTGTTTTATTTTATGAAAGAATTTTATAACTACTTTATTTTACAAGCACATTTCAGCCGCTATTTTCGGGCTAAATTACTAATGCAGGTTTATTAGACACAGCACCTCACTCTTCCGCTTAAACGGGAACATAATGCGCAGATAAACGTCACTGCATTCGCAAACTAACGTCTTCTATAAGTTTAGAGTTACACTTTCTTCAACACACGAACAATCACCCAGCAGATTCAAACTGAACCTCTACAAGCAACAATTCGCCCTGTCAGCATTAAGAAATAAATGCTGAAGAGAAAGTCTAATATTTGACGTAACTCGATGCTACGTTTTATCAAGAGAGCACACAACTCCCTTCATAACACGTAATACCAACTTAGGCTTAATTCTTATGAACCGGAAAGCGAATTAGCTAATTATTTTGAAACCGTCTCAAAATCTGCTGACTCAAAACACAGCAGACGTAAACCAGCCTTCTTCTGTCACTTAGAGATCAAACTCCAAAGTACCAGGAAAAAGCGCAGAGCACAGCTCTACGTTCAATTGAATAGCAGTTAGCGCGCAGACAAATATTGTTTTCTGATTACAATACCAAATACCTGACATCAAATGATGACATTTGACAGAGTTTCCTCTACTGTGCTTAGAAATTAAGTTCAAAAGCACATTGGAAACAGTTATCTCAGTGAATTTAAAGACAAATAGTTCAATAACAACAATCTCTAAATTAAGAACATTGACAACTTAATCACGCTAATTCAGTCTTTCCAATTAAGGAAAAGATAATACTTTCAGTTAATAATGCAAATCTGCATATCACTTTTAAATTTTCTAAGAACAATGATACTCCCGGAACAAAGGTTTTCAAAGCTCTGTTACAAAGTCAATCTTGACGATGAGGGAGTTCAATTAGTACGGAATCTCATCCAGGACAATTTAAGCTAGGAGAACCGAATATTCTCCTAATCCTGTGTACATTCGTCCCAGGAGAGGATTTCCATTGTCTTTCTTATCGACATTTTAATCAGGAACTTTAATGCTTTTTGTGGAATATTTTTTTGAGGCACTAAACTGTAGTTTTCAGGCTTAGATTGGAGGCAAAGCACAGGAGGAGTAAATTTTTTAAGTAAATTTAGAAATGGTAGTTAAAACCGAACAAGGGATATATTCGTTCGCTTTTAAGCGGATAGTTCAAGGCGTTTTCACCATCCTTGCGTTCAACATAATTTGCACCTTGAAGTCTACGGTGCTGAAGTATTGTATCCCACCATGCATGGATAGCGATGGGTTGTGTAAGATCAAAATCACCATCTGCAGGATGGTAAACCCAGCCTAAATACATTCCGGCCGCAAATGCAATTCCCGGAGACGCGCTGAACCCTGCTCCATTATGTGCTGCTCCAAAAATTGCACTTGCAGTTAGGATGCTTCCCCAGCGTGAGAGTCCTTTGCTGAGTCCGGTTGAATATAGTTTAAATAAAGATTGCTGTATCACACCTCGAAAGAGCATTTCCTCACCCACTCCAACCAACTGATACTGCAGAAATGATGTGTTTATCATTTCTGTTTTGCTCAAATCCGAATCCACATGGTACGTCAATAAATTAGTATCAAGAGAAACTGTAGAAGCCCAAATTGTCGGCCCCCAGAAAGTCAACTCGTCTGCAAATTCCCAAACCTGAAAAGGAGCCAGCATCATTCCAAAAGTCTCAGTGTTTTTTTCACAACCTGTTTCGTAAAGATCATAAAAAGTCGCGAAAGTAAGGTTGCCGTACATGCTTAAATATGCATTTGCAAAATACGTTTCTCTTGAGTAAAAATAATCATGTTGGTTTTCGTCATCTGTTAATTCAGTCTCTTTATAAATTTTATTATAGTATTTTTCATAATCTGCACTGCTTGAATATGTCAAATACTTGTTAATCGCCATCCAGCGTGAACCGCCTAAAACAAGCATTTTGTCGTAATGACCTAGAACTCCATATCCCAGTCCAGGAATCAGATATTCCGCTACAGTAGCACCTAAACATCCTAAACTGGAAACTCCCAAAGCTGAGAAAGGAATTAAAAGACCAACAAGTAAAGGAAACAGACGAAATATTAATTTTTTGACTAAATTCACAATCACTTTATTGTTTTAGATAATATTATTTTGACTGACTATTAAGATAAGCGAAAAACATTATATCTTTTAGCTAAATCTAAGATAACCATAAGCAAATAAAACTCCAGTTATTTAAAATAATCATTTAATAGCTTGACATCAAATCACACAATCTGTAGCTTCACGGTTTTCCAGTGTTTTTCCATAAAGGAGAAATACGAAACATGACAGCAATGATCATTGAAGAATTTGCTGCCTTGGTATATTTTTCAAAACTATTTGTAAAGGTCCGTATGAATCGTAGAAAATTTATTAAAGGCGCCGCCGTTGCTGGTGGTGTAACTGCAGTTGCAGCTTCAACATTCCCAGCACCGGCAATTGCTCAAAAACGTGTTGAGATTGCGATGGTCTCTACTTGGCCACGTGATTTCCCTGGACTTGGTACTGGAGCCCAGCGATTTGCTAAAAGACTGTCTGACATGACGGACGGACGGATGCAAGTCAAGTACTATGCCGCAGGTGAAAGAGTGAAGCCATTTGACTCATTTGGTGAAGTTGCTTCCGGTAACGCGCAAATGTATCACGCAGCAGATTATTATTGGAAAGGTAAACATCCTGGATGGGCCTATTTCACCGCAGTTCCGTTTGGTTTTGTTTTCAGTGAAATTAATGCTTGGATTAACTTTGGTGGAGGTCAGGAACTTTGGGATAAACTGGCTGGAACTTTTGGACTTAAATGTCTGCCATGTGGAAACACAGGTGTACAAATGGGTGGTTGGTTTCGCAAAGAAATTAACTCTGTCGACGACCTCAAGGGACTTAAAATGAGAATTCCTGGTTTGGGTGGAGACGTAATGGCCAAACTTGGCGTATCACCTGTTTCACTTCCTGGAGGTCAAATTTATGAAAACCTGATTTCTGGTGCAATCGATGCTACCGAATGGGTTGGTCCTTGGAATGATGCTTATATGAAATTTTATGAAGCTGCCAAGTACTACTACTACCCAGGAATGCACGAGCCTGCAGCCATGCTATCTCTAGGCATGAACAAATCATGGTGGGAAGGTCTTTCAAATTCTGACCAAATAACCATCAAAGCAGCAGCTCACACAGAAAATGATATCATGATGTCTGAATACAATGCGAAGAATGGTTCCGCTTTAGACAAACTGATTCGTGAGCAGGGTGTTAAGCTGAAACGATTCAATGACGATATTTATGATAGTTTCGGCGAAGCAGCAGAAGAGGTCTTTGATGAAGTACGACAACACAGCACTATGGCTAATACTATCCATGAAAGCTTTGCTGCTACACGTAAAGATGTTGGTAAATGGATGAACATTTCCGATCAGGAATATCTCACACAGCGTAACCGTGTGCTTGGTATTTCGTAATTTAGACTTGATCAAAATCTGAAGACGGTGTTTCAAACTGGACGCCGTCTTCATTAAAACCACTTCCGGTTTGGTTCTTTATCAGCTCCTCAATATTTATCTTAAAATGAGGTTTTTTTAAGAAACTTGATGCTCAAGTTAAACCATTTAGTTTGAGCCTTTCAGAATATAGCTAAAAATTGACTGACAACAGCCACAACAGTCTTGTGACTCCTGGTCTGCTTAGAGTTTTTGCATGGTCCATGGTAAGCTTGACAATGCTTTTTTTGTTCAACAACTATCTAATTTTCTGGAGAGGTTGGCCAGGTCTCTGGAATTTTTTTGCACATCATGAGATGTTTGGCATATCACCTCTCAGGAAGCCTCTTGACAGTAACGCTTTGACTTTAGGATGGATTCAAAGCTTTGCTCTTGTCTCAATGTTAAGCGCTGTTTGCCTGTTTGTTTTAAAAACCCCAAAACGAACACTTCTTGAAGACGCAGATATCTTAAGAAGATTTGCTGCCTACCTAACAAGAGCCTGTTTCTGGGCAGTTTTGCTAGTTGGTTTTGTTGACATCACAATTTCTTTTCTCCGTGTAGAAGGTTTTCTGAATTCAATGTTAGGAAACTCAATGGCGATTGAGCTGGGACGACCAGTTGTTCGAGGTACTTATGTACACTATCCACTCATTATCTTAAGTTTCGTAATTGCATATTTTGTCAGAGGTCTTGGCTTCACATGGCTTGCGTTTTTGGTGGTGATTGCAGAGTTTCAGATTGTTATTTCACGTTTCGTATATTCCTATGAGCAGGCTTTCATGGGCGACTTGGTAAGAATGTGGTATGCAGCACTTTTCCTTTTTTCCAGTTCATATGCATTAATAACCGAAGGACATGTACGAGTGGATGTATTTTATTCAAGATTCAAATCAAAAACCAAGGCACTTTCAAATGCAGTCGGCTGTGTCATTTTGGGACTTCCTCTTTGCTGGGTTATTCTTTCAACCGGAATGTGGGTTAGAGGTAGCAGTCTCAATGGACCTTTACTTGTATTCGAGGTATACCAACAGGGTTTCGGAATGTATGTAAAATATCTGATGGTCGGTTATCTTGTCGTTTTTGCTGTATCGATGCTCGTTCAGTTTATGGGATATTTCCTGCGTAATTCTGCAGAATTGATCGGAGAAAGTATTCCTCAAGAACGACAACCTTCAATAAACACCTGATTTAACAAACATATTTTTCATGGAAGTTTTTTTTCTTTTAGTGCTAGTTCTGCTGATGGTGTTCGCTCTCACCTCAGGTTTCCCTGTTGCCTTTTCTTTACCGGGTGCTGCAATTCTTAGTATTGGAATGGCTGCACTGACAGGTTTTATAGTTGAAGGCAATCCTTCAGCTTACTTTACCCATGATGGACCTATCGAGTGGCTGACATCAGGAGTGACTAATTTCCGTAGTCTCTATTGGGATGTTGAACGAGACACGCTGATTGCCATACCACTCTTCGTTTTCATGGGAATAATGCTTCAGCGTTCCAAAATTGCAGAAGACCTACTCGTCTCAATGGCTCAGTTATTTGGTCCTATTCCAGGTGGTCTTGGGATTTCAGTAGTTTTTGTCGGTGCCTTACTTGCAGCCACAACTGGTATTGTAGGTGCTACAGTGATTGCCATGGGTCTCATTTCTCTTCCAGCTATGCTGGAACACAATTATTCCAAACCTCTTGCTACAGGAACTATTTGCGCTTCCGGAACACTGGGTCAAATAATTCCGCCGTCCATAGTATTGATCATTCTGGCAGATCAGCTTTCCAGTGCAGCAGAAATTGCCAACACAGCCCGTATTGCTGAATATAAACTAACCACTGGTGAAACCATGATGCCCTCAGAATTCGATGTGGTTTCTGCCAGTGCTGGAGACATGTTTGTTGGAGCATTCCTGCCGGGACTGGTACTGGTTGGTCTGTACATGTCATACATTCTTATTTCCGCTCTGCTAAAACCAGAATCAGCACCACCGGTTCCTTATGAAGGAAAAATCGACAGTAAGTTCTTATTGAAAGTGTTGATGGCACTTGTTCCGCCACTCACCTTAATTTTTACGGTTTTGGGTTCTATCATCATGGGAATTGCTACTGTCAACCAGGCAGGAGCAATTGGTGCAGTTGGTGCCATGATTATGGGAGGTTACCGGCTGACTGAAGGCCAAAAAAGTTCCTTCTATCCTGCAATTCTCGCAGTTGTTTCAACAACTACAATCATTTTCATCCTCAGTCTGTACGAATTAAATGTCAAAAACATTCGTAATTCTGAAGAAGCAATTGCAATGATCTTTGCAACTATCGCAGTTATTGGTTTATTAATTTCAGTTTTCTGGAGTGCCTGGAGAACTTACCGTATAGAAAATACACTAAGAGGGGTCATGCTTGAAACCTCTAAAACAACTTCGATGGTCTTCATAATCCTTATAGGAGCAGCTATGTTGACTTCGGCCTTCAGAGGATTTGGAGGTGAAGAACTGGTTAAGGAATTCCTGACCAGTGTACCAGGTGGTTTCTGGGCCCAGTTTATGGTGGTCATGGCTGTTATTTTCTTTTTAGGATTTTTCCTCGATTTTATTGAAATATCTGTAGTAGTTGTGCCGCTTGTAGCACCAATATTACTTGCTGACCCATCTGCTAACATCACTGCAGTCTGGCTGGGTGTGATGATCGGCATGAACCTGCAAACATCCTTTCTCACACCTCCGTTTGGGTTTGCGTTATTTTACTTGAGAGGAGTGTCACCGCCTGAGGTGAAAACCATTCACATTTATCGTGGAGTAGTGGCCTTCATTATATTGCAACTAATTGGGCTTGGAATTGCGGGCTACTTTCCACCTTTGGTCAATTATTTACCGAACCGGACATATCTAACTTCAGAGAATGCTCCTCCTCCAATCAATCCAAAACTTCAGCAGTGTATTGAGGAGATCATATTTCCATATTATGCAGAACATGAAAACGAGATTCGTGCAGGTGTTGATTCTTTGAGCAAAGTGAATATTGACTATCTCCCAGAAAAATACCAAAAAACACTGTCTACTTCACAACAACAGGTTTTAGCAACGTTTAATCTTATTGACGATATTAATAAAAATGACGGCCAATTTGAACAATTCATCATAAGTTATGAAGATCTGCATCACGAGGTGAGAAAAATACAGGCTGAAATCAGAAAAATAGAATTTGATATCTTTGAACTCAAACAGAGAAAAACGAGACTTGAACGTAATGGAGAGGATTCAGGTCCTTTAGTTTTTAAGGAAATCAGCAATAGCATCGAAACTTTTGAGCAGATGATAACAGAACTGCGCAATACGATTCCACCGGAGTGGGAAACTGAAAGAGCTAAATTCAAGTTAATCAAAAACGAAGCACGTGTTTCAAGACTCAAATATCGTAGCAATTCTGATAGTGCGTATGAACCTTTGATTCAAATCATTGCAATTCTGGATCAGACTCCTAAGTTGCTTGAAATGGAAAATCAACTCAAATCCATTAAAGATATTATTGAAGATGAACAACCTGATATTGCCATGAAACGTATCAAGGATATTGGCTCCAACCTTGGAAGCATCGCCGGCGCGAGTCCTATTAAATCAAAATTTTCAAAAGCCCGCCGTGCATTAAAAGGAAAGAAACCCAATCCTGAAAAAGCTTTGAAACAGTGGCAACTCGGAATGACTA
>Ga0233428_1001129_pt1 | contig 30131 bp, 28 predicted proteins | sample SI_118_April2016_4_FD_179890 | JGI IMG/M metagenome (GOLD analysis project Ga0233428, IMG submission 179890) | Seawater microbial communities from Saanich Inlet, British Columbia, Canada - SI_118_April2016_120_MG | ecosystem: Environmental > Aquatic > Marine > Inlet | place: Canada: British... | reverse complement strand
GTTTTGCAGAGCCGGGGTTGTTACTGGGGCAAATGTACATTCTGCACACATAGCTTTGTTTACGGACACCGCTACGGCAAACAGAAAACCCAGGCCATGGTCGATGGACTGCAAGCGTTGATGGAAAAATACAATACGAAATATTTCACCTTTTCCGATGAGGCCGTGTCGCCACATGCCCTCAACGATATGTCGGAACTGATGATCGAGCGCGGGGTGGAAACCCGTTCCCTGGCATTGCTGAAATTTGAAAAAGTAATGGATGAAAAACTGTTCGCCAAAATGAAAAAAGCCGGATTCGTCTTCCTGATGTTCGGACTCGAAAGCGCGAACGACCGGGTGCTGGCACTCATCGATAAGGGAACCACCAAGGCAGTGGAACGTGATGTTCTAATGAAGAGCCATAAGGCGGGTATCTGGAACCATTCGTTCCTGTTCTTCGGGTTCCCCACCGAAACGCGCCCTGAAGCCGAGGAGACCATCGATTTTCTGCGGGACAATCTCGAATCCATTCACTCCTTTGGGCCGGGAGTGTTCCTGCTGAATAGAGATTCGAGTTGCTACCAGTATCCGGAAAAGTTTTCCATCGAACGCATCATCGAAGACCCGGATAGAAATATCGCCATGAACCTGGACTTTGTCGCTAAAGAAGGTATGTCCCGCGAAGAGGCTGGCGAAATGAATGACGAATGCATCAAAATGGCGGAAGAGTTGTTCCCGTCGCTTAAAGTGTGGGGGACTTTGCCGCGCGAACATTTCCTGCTCTATCTCGACAAGTTTGGCAAAGAAGCACTGGACGGCAAACAACCCCCGGCAGAAGAAGAGGAAAAAGTTCTTTGCCGGGCTTAGCAGGTTGCATGAATAAATGGATAAGGACTTATCTTTGTAGCCCCCCTCATCCTAGCCTTCTCCCTCCAGGGGAGAAGGGATTTTTTGCTTCCTCTCCCTTGAGGGGAGAGGATTGAGGTGAGGGTGGTTTAATAGGGTTTTTCTTTGAAAAGATTTTGAGATCATATTGAAATGAAATCACTACTCATATTTCCGCCGGACTGGTTACCTTCCGAGCCTTACCTGAGCCTGCCGTCACTGGCTTCGGTCCTGCGCCCGGCAGGGCATGACGTCACGCAACTGGATGTCAATGTCGAGATGTATGACATGTTTTTCAGTACGCAGTTTCTCCAGCATACCGCGCAACGCATTGCCACCGAACGCAACTATCTTCAGGATGTGGAAAAAGAACGCGGACTGGATGAAGAAGAACAGGCGTTGCTGGAACGACTGCTCACCTGCACCCCGGAACTGTTCCAACAATTTTCTGAGGATGTTGAACGGGCCAAAAAAATCCTGCGGGGAGAAACCTTCTACGATATCGACCAATTGGAATGGGCGACAAACTGCCTGCACCAGACCATGGCGCTGATCTCGCTGGCTTATTATCCGGCGCAAATCTGTTTTCCTCCCATCGAAACGGATATCGTTTACAAACCGTTCATGTCCACGGAAATTCTGGAAGCCGTCGATGACGACCAGATCAATATCTACCGCGACGTTTACCGTATGCTGATCCGTCCGATAATGGAACGCGATCGCCCGGTGATGATCGGCATTTCGGTGGTGCAACAAAAACAACTCATCGCTACCTTCACCTTCTGCAAAATGATCAAGGAAGAGTTCCCGGCAACGCATATCACCCTGGGCGGGAACATCATCACCCGCATCCGTGACACCCTGCCGGAAATGGCCGGACTGTGGGAATGGTTCGATAGCGCAGTGGTGTATGAAGGCGAGTCGGCCTACCTGAAACTGACCGAAGCGGTAAAAACCGGTGGCGATTTTTCAAAACTGCCGAACCTCATCTACAAAGATGAAACTGGCGTTCACACGAATAAAGAAGTCTGCTCCGAAAACCTGGCCGAACTGCCGCCACCGGATTTTGACGGACTGCCGCTGGAAAAATATTTTGTGCCGCACCTCATCCTGCCCTACCTCGCGACGCGCGGGTGTTATTGGGGCCGGTGTACCTTCTGCGACCATTTCCAGGGTTACGTCGAAGGATTCCGCACCAAACAGGTGGACCAGATTATGGAGGAAATCAAATTCCTCAAAGAAAAATACGAGACCCGGTTTTTCCATTTCACCGATGAGTCCTATCCCCCGGCATTGTTCCAGAAACTTTCGCGCAAATTGATCGACGATAAAACCGATATCGCGTGGACCACGCATATGCGCTTTGAAGAATCATTGCTGGAAGAAAAAGTCTGGCAGGATGTGGCGGAATCAGGATGCAAATATCTGCACTTCGGTTACGAGTCCGGCAATCAACGAGTCCTTAAGCTCATGGACAAGGCCACCAAACTCGATGCCATCGAAACCAATTTGCGCATGTCGTCCGAAGCCGGTATCTGGAATCACCTGATGGGGTTCTTCGGGTTCCCCGGAGAAACTTCAGCAGAGGCCGACGATAGCAAAGCCTTCGTCGAGAAAAATTCAGCCCATATCCATTCCTTAGGCTTCATGACCTTCGTATTGGGTAAGTACAGCCCCATAGCGTTCGAGCCGGAAAAATACGGTGTCAGCTACTACAAAAATCCGGAATGGGATCTGGCACTCGATTACTACTTCACCACTAAAGACGGACTCAGCATCCAGCAAGCCATAGATGTGTTCGACGAATTCGAACGTAAACACAACACCAAATGGGATCTACGCACCTGCGTCCGCGAATACATCTTCCTCTACATCGATAAATACGGCTCCAACCACCTCCCGCAACTCGAAGTCACCGAAGAACAACGCCAACAAATGCAACAAACCACCATCGGCATGGTCTAACCGCTAGGCGCGGGGCCAGTGTTACGGCAGACGCTCGCTTTGCTCGCGAGCCGCTAAAAGCGTGGGGCTGTGATACCCCTTTCCATAAATCTCATGCCCCGAAGGGGTACAGTGTTTAAACCTCCCCCTGATAAGGGGGACTGAGGGGGTTAGCTTTGCTCCCCCTTCTACGAAGGGGGTTGGGGGGATTTGCCTTTTTACTTCCCTCTATACTGACGGAATTATTAGTGTGAGGCTATTCCCATCTACCTGAGGATTTAGGGCTGTTGATAAAATTCCAAACCTCCTTGTTAGAATATCCCCCAGTGGTTGTGCCGCTAATTTCTGAAATGATAAAATCATGCACAAGGAAGCCAATGCGTAGTTTTTCTTGCAACGTGTATATATCGGCGCGAGAGACTATATAAACAGTACCTGGAAAAACCGCGTACCAATTCAGCACACTAGGCAAAGTATCCAGATAATTAAGAACTACCTGCCGAGCAATTGTGTTGGAGTTAAAAGTTATACAAAATACCTTCATAGCTCATTCATTTTCTAGCTGCCTAACCGATGGGTTTGCAATAAGCTCAACCGCTTCAAGGTCAACCTCTGTGGCTCCTTTTTTACTTTGCATCATTTGCAGTGCTTCATGTTTGATTTGATAATCTTCGGATTGCAGTTTGGGTGAATCGCAAAGCATGAAGTAAAAAAAACCAATAATGGCTACCCCAGGTGGAAATAGCCCCGCATAAATTAATAAACTTTGAAAGGCGGGGTATAGGTAGGCAAAGCCCCAACATAGAGGTGTGGTAATTAATGTGAGCCATAGTATGGGGTTCAGCGCACTCCTCACATGTATTTTATGTGTTAGCGTCTGTGCGTTTTTAGATATCTCTGAAAAAAACTTTCCCACCATACTTTAGAGCCCTTCACGGGAAGATGGTAAATCCTACATTTTCTCTGCACATGATAGTAACCTTAATGAGAAAAAGTAACAACAAGAGGGAGATTAATTTCTGTGAAGGGGTCAAACTGCTTCTTGCTTGCAAGTTGGCTGGCAAAGGTTAGAAACCAGCCAACCCTCCCCATGCCCCTCCCTATGAAGGGAGGGGATATAAAACCAACCCCCTCAATCCCCCTTGTCAGGGGAGGTTTAAACACTGGCCCCACGCTTTTAGCGGCTCGCGAGCGAAGCGAGTGTCAGCCGTAACACTACCCGCGGCGGTTCGCCGCTATTTGCCGATGCAGAATTGGCCGAAGATTTTATCGAGTAAATCTTCTTCGAAAGTTTTGCCGAGTATGATTCCCAGGTGGTCCATGGCGAGGGTGACATCGACGGCGACGAGTTCTTCGGAAAGCCCGCCACTCAAACTATTAACAGCGTTGTGCAGGGAATGAGCCGCTTGTTGCAGGTGGTCGCGGTGCCGTTCGCGGGTGATGATGAGAGACTCGCCAATGCGTTCTCCGCTCGTTGCTTTCTGGTAGATGGCTTCTTTGAGCGTGCCGAATCCGTTCAGCGTTTTAGCCGATAGAGTGATGGGTTGCTCTCCCGCGAGAAATGTTTCGAGTTCTTGCGATTGCCAGGAAGAGGGCAGGTCGGATTTGTTAAGCACCACCAGTTTGGGTTTCTGACCTAGTTCTTGCATTAAGAGTTTGTCGTTATCGTCAAGCGGTTCGGAGGCATCGAACACCACGATTGCCAGGTCGGAGCGTTCGAGAGCCGAGCGGGTTCGTTGTATGCCCTGTTCTTCGATCATTTCCGGGTTATTGCGGAGTCCGGCTGAATCGATGATGACGATATGAATATCTTTAATACGTACCCGTTCTTCCAGCGTGTCGCGGGTGGTCCCTGCTATGGGGGTGACGATGGCGCGGTCTTCCTGTAACAATGCGTTGAGCAGGCTGGATTTCCCGACATTGGGTTTGCCAACGAGGGTGACCTGCATTCCTTCCCGAACAATTTTCCCCTGACGAAACGAGTCCACCAGTTCTTTCAGTTCGGATTCGACCTGTTGAATTTGTTTTTGTGTGTCGGACCGCGACTGAAACGTGAGCCCGTCTTCTGAAAAGTCTATTGAGGCTTCCAGCTGAGACTGAGCGTTGAGCAGGGTTTCGTGCAGGGCGCTGAGCCTGCTTGAGAGTCCGCCTTTGAGTTGCGCCATGGCGGAGTTGAGTGCTTTGTCGGAAGCGGATTCGATGACATCGGCGACGGCTTCGGCCTGAGTCAGGTCGAGCCTGCCGTTGGTGAAGGCTCTGCGGGTGAACTCGCCGGGTTCTGCCAGTCGTGCGCCTTGCGCTAAAACCAGTGCGAGAATTTTTTTGGTGATCAATGTTCCGCCGTGGGCGCTGATCTCGATAACGTCTTCGGCGGTATAACTTTTGGGTGCTTTAAAAAATGTGAGAAGGACTTCATCCCTGCATTGGTTAGTTTCCGGATCGCGGATTTCTCCGAACACGACTTTTTGCGGAGTGAGATCTGAATTACTTTTAGCGGGATGGAAGAGGATCATGGCGATGCGCAAGGCATCCTCACCGCTTATGCGAATGATGCTGAGTCCGCCTTCACCGGGTGGTGTGGCGATTGCTGTGATGGTGTCGTTCATGACCGTAAACATTACCACCCTCTAGCGAGGGAGGCAATGCAAACTCCCTGTTTGTAAATCACCCCAGCCCTCTTTGAGAAAGAGGGAGCAAAGCCAACCCTCCCCAAACCCCTCCCTATGAAGGGAGGGGATATGAAAATACCGATTTTGTCAGGGGGAAGATATTAAAGTAGTGCGCTTGATGGCATTGCTTGCTTGACGGGCAATGCAGTACTGGCCCCACGCCTAGTGGGCTAGTCTTTGGCTACGTGGTAGATATAGTATTGTTGGGAGATGGTCAGGATATTGTTGACGGTCCAGTAGATGACGAGTCCGGATGGAAACGAAAGGAACAGGAAGGTGAACACGATGGGGAGGAACATCATGATTTTCTGTTGCATCGGGTCGCCCATGGATGGAGTCAGCTTTTGTTGCAGGAACATGGTGGCACCCATGACTACGGGAAAAACGTAAAAGGGATCGGCAACGGAAAGATCGGTGATCCAGCCCATGAACGGGGCACCGCGAAGTTCGATAGAAAAGAACAGCGCGTGGTACAGGGCGATGAATACGGGAATCTGCAACAGCATGGGCAAACAACCGCCGACCGGGTTCACCTTGTGTTTTTTATACAGCTCCATCATTTCTTCATTCATTTTCTTCCGGTCGTCTTTATTTCTTTCCTGAATGATTTTTACATAGGGCTGAACCTTCTGCATTCCCTTCATGGACTTGAAGCTTTTATGAGTCAGCGGGAAAAACAGTAATTTGATGACGCAGGTCATGAAGATGATCGACCAGCCGTAATTGCCGGTGAGATCATGGAAAAACGCCAGAACCTTGAGAAGCGGTTTGACCAGAAACGCGAACTTGTTGCCGAACCAGCCGTAATCGATCAGCCTTACCAGGTGATGGCCTTTGCCTTCCAGAATTTCCAGTTCTTTGGTGCCGGCATAAAAGAAATTCTGGGCACTGGCGGCGGATTGAACGGACTCGAGTTCCAGTCCGACAAAGGACTGGTCTTTTTCTTTGAACACCACGCCGGATTTAGTGCCCTGCTGGGGAATGAGAGCCGATCCGAAATATTTATTCTGGAAGGCGACCCATTGTAAATCTCCCTTGAAATAAGCGGTGTTGGTGATATCTTCCGGCGGATTTTCGATCCGTTCGTTATTGGCGAATACGGTTGCGCCGGAAAAGACGATGTAGTCTGTTTGCGAGGCAATTTTTCCTCCCATGCCGGGTCCTAACAGTACCTGGTATTGCAGGTTCCGGGAAGCCATGGACGCGGCAGAAATCTGTGTACTCATTTCCACCATATAATCGTTGTGGCGGAAGACATAAGTTCGAGTGACCTGCAATCCGGACGAGTGGTTCAGTGTCAGAGTCAGTTTTCCTTCGGGACTGTGTTCGCTCAAAGCGATGGAAGTTGTCGAAGGTTCGTAATGCGCGTTTTGCAGGATCGCCGTTATTTCGGGATCGTTGGCTTTCAGGGCCAGTGCCGGTGTCAGGTGATCGGGGTTGTCGATCAAGTCGATCGTGTCGCCTTCATCATTGTTGAACTGCGGCAATTGCAGTTGTTTCAGAGTTCCGCCCCGATTGCTGATGACGAAATGACTTTTCCCGGTGGAAACCTGAATGAGAATTTCTTCCCCCGGAAAGGGATTAACGGGAGCGGGGGCCGGAGCCGGAGCCTGGACAATGGGTTGGGATGATTCTGACTGGGGAATAACCGTTGAACCTGGAGCCGCGCTTTTGGGCGAAGGTGCCTGAGCTGATTTGGAGGGTTCCTCCATACCTGGTTCCTGCTCCGGCACGGGACCCTGAATTTGTGCCAGGAAGTAACCCCAGCCTACAAATACCGCCAAAGACAAAACGAAGGCGAGTAATAATCTGTTTTCCAAGTCGAATCTCCGATTCCGGGCTGTTGCCCTATTTCAACGGGTCAGCTCCCCCGTCATGATAGGGGTGGCATTTAAAAAGTCTGCTAATGATCAGTCCTGCCGCTTTGATAAGGGAGTGGCGATGCAAAGCCTGGGCGGCGTATTCTGAACAACTGGGATGAAACCGGCAAGCTGGAAAAAACATGGGAGAAATCCAGCGCTGATATCCACGAATTAGTTTAAGGAAAATTTGGTTTAACATGCAGGCCTGCGATGGATGGCTTTCACCTTTCGGCTAGAAGGGCGTTTGAAAGTTTTTTTTCAATCACCTTGTAGGGAAGCGTGACCATGTCTTTTCCAGATATGACAACGATGTCCAGAGCGGGTTCCATGCGGTGTTTTAATTGGCGAAAAACTTCCCGGATTCTTCGTTTCGCCCGGTTTCGGGCCACCGCGTTTCCTATTTTTTTCGAGGCGATGATGCCCAGCCTCTTTCTATCCAATTCATTGGGGATGGAAAAGATGGTGCACAATCTTTCCACACGCTTTTTTTTCCCTTTCTCCATGACCTTCTGAAACTGGGGCCGCTTAGCCAGTCGTTCGGTTTTTTTGAAAGAGAAGCTCTCCATTGAATTAGACCGTCAAGCGTTTTCTGCCTTTGCGCCTGCGGTTTGCCAATATGCGTCTTCCCCCAACGGTGGAGCTTCTTTTGCGGAAGCCGTGCACACGTTTTCGTTTGATATTACTGGGTTGAAAAGTCCTTTTCATGAATCCGTCCTAAAAAAATCCTATAAAATACGAAAAATCCCGCTTGAATCCCACTAAATCAGATGTTTAGACAACCGGAGATACTACGGGAAGGTTTGGAGGATTATTTCACCGGAGGGGGCCTATGTCAAGGGCTAATCCCTTTCTTTAGGGCCACAGGGCCAGATTCTGGTGATTATCACTAAGGGCAACCCCCATTTCCTACAGGGGTTCTCCGCAAAAATCCTGCAATTTTGGCGAAAAATGGTGTAACATATTACTATTCAATTAGTAATAGACGGAGTTCTTTTATGAAGATGCGGATTTCATTGGTTTTTTTGTTCGTCTCGGCTTTGCATATTGGCGCGTTTGGGGCTTTGCCTGCGTGGGGAGATGACTTGAAGGTAACCCTTGAAAATGAGGTGGCTGGGATCACTCCGGACATGGAGATTCTTGCCCCTGAACAGGGCAGGCTTCTGGAAAATGGGAACCCGGGCATGGTGGCGGCTACCGGTGACCATTCTTATCTCAAAGAAGATTCCAAAGCGGAGAGTTCCTATTTTGCCCCCAGCAAAAAATCTACGGCAGAAAAGAAATACGCCAATGCCGGATTTATTTCGTCGGATCTGGTTCCCGTAGGTACCGTTATCAAACTGTTTGAACAAAAGCTGGCAACATCCGGTCCCGATGAATTTTTTGTGGATATAGGCAAGCGTCAGGGAATAGAAAAAGGGGATCGGTTTACTGTCTACTCACTGGACCGCTTTATCTATCATCCTATTTTGCCTGGGCGGGGAGAAGAGAAACTGGAGGAGTACACGCGAAGGACTGGCTATAAGTCCAGGGATTTTGAGGTCCATCCGGGAAAACCTGTGGGGCATCGGGTGCTGGTTCATGGTGTGATTGAGATCACCCAACCGGGTGACGAGTTTTCTTATGCCCGCGTGTCGCAATCGTATGAAAGCATCGAGCCTGGGCACCTGCTCACACCGTATAAAAAGTTTGAGGATCAGACTTCCGCATTTTCGCAAACCGACAAATCCATCGAGGGTTATATTGTAGCGTCCAAGGGCGACAAGATCGGCATCATGTATGATGATTTTATTTACATCGATAAAGGTTGGGAAGACGATGTGAGGCCCGGCGACCGTTTCGAGGTGTATTCCACCCCCTTCATTATGGAGGAACCTGTCATAGCCGAAGGGGACAATGTCTGGGACAAACTGGAGCCGAAAAAGATACCTCTCCTACCGTCTATGCTGGGCGAAATAAAAGTCATCGCCACGCAAAAGAAAACCGCGACTGCGATTGTGGTGAAAAGCAAAATTGATATGGAAATTGGTCACTCGATCCGGTTCAAACGTTCTCATCATCCCGGCTGAATTTTCAGGAACCGTTTCTTGCCGACTTTGATGAGATATTCCTGATTCCCCGGTAGCTCCTGATTGACATCGGAAATCTTTTCCCCATTTACTGTTACCGATCCCTGCTGAATCAGACGACGGGCGGCGGAGGTGCTGTCGGTCATTTTGTGGTCTTTCAGAATATTACAAATTCCCTGTAACCCATTGCCCCAGCCTTTCGCAACCGGGATGTCTTCGGGCAGATTCTTTTTCTTGAACACATTTTCAAATTCGGTCAGGGCGGTTTCCGCAAGTTCGGGAGAATGGTAACGCGCGACGATTTCTTTTGCCAAATTCACCTTGGCGTTTTTAGGATTCAAGGCTCCCGACGCGGCCTGTTTTTTCAGGGTCTCCAATTCTTCCGCATTGACCTGGCTCAACAACTCGTAGTAGCGCCACATCAAGTCATCTGAGATGGACATGATTTTCCCGAACATGTCGTTCGGGGCATCGAAAACGCCAATGCTATTGCCCAGGCTCTTGCTCATTTTTTGCACGCCATCGGTCCCTTCCAGCAGGGGCATGGTGAGAACGACCTGAGGCCTTTGTCCGTAGGCTCGTTGCAGGTCCCGGCCAACGAGGAGGTTGAATTTCTGGTCTGTACCGCCCAACTCCACATCGGATTTCAAGGCTACAGAGTCGTATCCCTGGATCAAGGGATACATCAACTCGTGAATGGAAACCGGCAGATTTTGGGCAAGGCGTTTTTGAAAGTCATCCCGTTCCAACATGCGAGCGACGGTATAATGCGCCGCCAGTTCGATCATGTTCACCGAGGAGAACTTGTTCATCCATTCGCTGTTATAGGCAACGGTGGTTTTATCTTTGTCCAGGATTTTATAAACCTGTGCGAGATAGGTTTTGGCGTTTTCCTTAACTTCCTCAGGGGTCAGGTTTTTACGGGTCTCGGAGCGTCCGGTCGGGTCGCCGATCATCCCGGTAAAATCACCAATCAAAAAGATAACCTCATGGCCCAGTTCCTGAAACTGCCTCATCTTGTGCAGGAGAACCGTGTGCCCGAGATGTAAATCGGGAGCCGTGGGGTCAAACCCGGCTTTCACTCGCAAGGGTTTTCCGGAGGTCAGCAGTTTGGTAAGGTCTTCTTCGCTGATGATTTCGGAGGTGCCCCTGCGAATGGTTTTAAGTTGTTCGTTGACCGGAAGCATATTTTTTAGAGAAGGCAGTTGGCAATAGTTTAATGATAGACTACTAACATACCGCAAATGAATCTGCAACAGCAGGGACGTTTGCATCGACACGAATTCATATTACTTTAAAAAATGGAAAACGAAAATACCCATTCGACTGAGGTGCATGATCGCAAAACTCGAAAATTCATGCATGCGGGTTATGGGTTTCTTGGCTTGAATCTGGTTTATCTTGCAATTGCCATGATATTTATTCCGCCGTTCAACCTGGGGTTGTCGGCGATTCTTTCTCTGGTGGCGTTTGTACTCCTTTTAGGCCTGCTGACCTATTATCTGCTTAAGGGAAAGAAAATGCTGGCCAGGGTCCTGGCGATTATTTATGGGCTCCGGTCCCTGTTTGCGGTCTATTCCCTGACGGATGTAAGCACCTTTCAGGGAGTGCCCTATCTCCTGCCATGCCTTTTGCTCACGTTTTATCTGCTCGGTCGAGCAGGGTGGGATTGGCCCTAACCGGCGCCAGCGTGACGCTGGACTCAGCTTGCCATCGCTTTTTGCCGCTAGCAACTGTTCCTCTCGGCGCGAAGAGCTGTTGCTATCTGCCTCCCCTGCTAAGGGGCTGCGGCTTAAACGGTTGAAACCCCCCTTTGCCCCTGCTATAAAGAAACCCTCTTAATTTGGAAAAAAATGGATCGTGTCTTCTTTTATTAAATCCACCGAGCAGTTGCGTTTGGTCACCGATGTGGGGCGAAAGTTTCTTGGTCTGGAAAATACCAAGTCACCGGAACTGGCCCAGCGGGTCCAATCTGTTTTTCAGTATTTGAATGGAAAACTGGGTTTCCCGGATACCGCGACAGGCCGGCAAGACCAGGAAATGTTTAACCTGCTTATCCGTACGGTTTACCCTGAAATATTGATTGACCTTGCAGACTTGTTATACGTTCAGCATGAGCGTCCAGCAGTTTTTTTGAACTTTGAGCATATCCACATCAATCTTCGCAAAGACCGTACCGCCTTACCTCAACCGCAGGAACAGGTGGATGAAAAATTTTCCCTCTTGTTCCATGAACTGGTCAGCCTGATTAAAGAGGACCTGATTCTTTATAATGATCCAGAGTGGGTTACCCTGCTCAGCGAAAGCTATAGCTTTTATCTATCCCAGACCAAGAACTTCCCCTGGGATAACCCGATGGAACTGGTACCGCATGACCTGAAAACTCCCCTGATGGATGTGGCGACAGGACTTGCCGGGTTCCGCTTGATCCATGACTGGCCTGACGACTTCCCCCGGTTGATTCTGGCTGACAATATGCCTTTTATTATTAAAGGGCTGATCCATTTTGCAAAACTTTCAGGGAAGCAGAACATCGAAGTCCTGAATGTAGATTTCCCGGATGGCCCGCTCGGCAAACCCTACGGGTGTATTCTTGCCAACAAGTTCCTGCATCATTTGCAAAGAGCAGAGCGCCAGCAATTTCTGCGCTGGGCCGAAGAAGCACTGGAGCCGGGGGGCTCACTGTTGATTTTGGATACCGATTTGGAATGCCAGATTTTAAGACGCGCCAGAGACCCAGAGTACCGTAGCAAACTGACGCGCGGATATGTTGAAACACTGGTGGAGATTGAAGAGAAATTTTGCGAAACCCTGATTCAGGATGTCCGCAAAATCGGTTTCGATGTTTCGCATTTTGATTTTCATGAATATGAAGATGAAACCGATGCCTACAGCCAGTTTCCAGGAGAAAACCTGTCGATAAAATTTGTCGGCCTGGAGATCATTGCCACCCGACCAGCCCACTAGGCGTGGGGCCAGTACTGCATTGCCCGTCAAGCAGGCCAAGTCCTCAGGCGCAATACTTTAATAGCTCCCCCTGATAAGGGGGATTGAGGGGGTTTGCATAAACCAGCAGTTTTGCTGGCTAGCAAAGAGTTATCTCGGTGCAATGAATTTTCGCAGGGTTTTCCATTCGGTTTGGGTGGCGGTGTCGGCTTTTTTTTCCATTTTTCGATAAAGCTGAATGACCTTTTCGCCTGCTGGGGTTAGTTTTGCTCCGCCACCGCCTTTGCCTCCTGTAATGCTGGCGACCAGGGGTTCCTTGAAGCACTGGTTCATGGTATTCACCATGTCCCAGGCACGGCGGTAGCTAAGACGGCTCTCCCGTGCTGCCTTGGAGATGGACCCCTCTCGACAAATCGATTCGAGTAAGTCGACTTTCCCCGGTCCCAGAGCGATCAAATCTCCGGAAAGTATGCGGAACCGGGACCGGCAACGGACTGAACTTTTCTTTTTCTCTGTCAAATTGCACCTGCCTATTTTTCAAGACGAACCAAACCAAGTACGTTTGGGATCGGGTGGGAATAAGTGTTTTCGTCATGTTCCCTGGATCCTGTGGAATAACTGCCGATGAATTCGTGTTCTTCCTTGCCTGTATTGATATATAACTGGGCATCTGCTCCGCCTTCCACATACATGGCCTGTTTCAGTCCAACCGGAAGTTCAAGAAGCATATGGATCAAATCGTGGGTGGTATAAGGCGAACGGACATGAATGAATAAGATTCGATCCTGCTGGTCCAATCCAATCGCGGCGATGCTAGACATTTTCTTTTGTTGCCCCCACATATTTTTCCCGTGACAGGAGACCATGCGAATGCTTTGGACGAGAGTGCTGTACTGCTTTCTAAGCGTGTTAAAATCTTCGCAATCCCGATCAATGATCCGCACTGGGGGCAGTTTTTTGTCGTTGGGATTGAAAGCGAGGATGGTTTTATCTTTGGAGACCCAGGTGTTGTTGGTATGTTGCCGGGTTTTCATATAAGAGACACTGGACATCATATCTTTTTGGTACATGCTTGCATTGATGGCGGCAACCAGTCCGTTTCTGTTTACCCAATCTTTTACTGACCAGCGTTTTTTTTGGTCCTCGGACGAGGCGTTTAACAGCCGCAAGGAAAAAGAAGCGGTGTCGGCCCTTAAAATGCGAATTAACGAGTCGCCGAAAGCAGATTTTTTCGGGGCCGGAAAAATGCCTACATCCAAACCTTTCTCAAGGTTTTTCCAGGCAGAGGGCTCGGCCATCAAGGTTCCCGGACTGACTGCCAGCGTTATGCAATAGAGTAAACCGATAAATGAAAACTGGCATTTCAAGGGTTTTGGCTCCTGTGTAAGCGATATGCGAAAAGGCCTCCTTCCTGAAAAAAACAGGAAAGCCGTGAACAGCCGGAAAGAATTATAGCCTGCATTATCCAGGTTGTCCTTGAATTTTTTTTTGTTTTTTTTGCTCTAAGATAGTATTAAACACCATGGGTTCCACCACCAGTTTCTTGCAGGAGAGGTATGATAGATTTAGTTAAAACTCCGGTATTTGCAGATAACAACTTATTCAACCTGTACCACCTGAACGAGTTGTACCAGAACATCGCCGTGGAAGTTTCCAGGCGAATGCTGGAAGCTCACCAGATTGATGTTCCCATCACTTCCGGAATCTGGGGCGGCACCTATCTTATTTGCCATCCCAATGGGTTGGCCAAAAGGCGGATCTGGAGGCTTTATTGCATCGTCAATCTTCCGCAAAACTCTCCTTTGGACAAGCATGCCGACATGGAGAGGCTGGTTTCAATTTATTGCGATGTGTTCAAGGAGGCATTTTCACCGCATTTGGAGTTGAGTCTGAAAATGTGGGGTGGGCGCCTTCCTTACAGCAACTCTGCCAAGCCCAGCCTGACCCTGCATATGGAAGATGCCACCGAAACAGTGAGTTGGCTGAGGACATTCTTCGTTTGGAACCATGTTCCCTGGGAGGAGTCGATCATCAGTGATACCGTAAGGATCATCAAGGAATACAAAGAATTTTTTGACCTGAAAAAAGGCCCGGTTGTAAAAGACCCGAAAGAAATCAAGTTCCTTCTCCAAGACATTATTATTATCTACCGTACTCTGGAAAATGCCTGCAGTGAAGATTTTCGGGAACATGCCAATGCTATCATCGCGAAAATGACGGAGCATTTTTTGACAGGTCTGCATGATCGGGGGGACATCATCGACCTTTATGAGATGGTGTTTAAAAACGCATTGATTTATGGTTTTGAGGAAAGTCTGGAAGCGCCCTTTGCGAAAGCCGGCCTCGATATCAGGAATGTGGAGAACTGGCCGGTGGAAAAAATTAACTGGGTGCCCGATGAATTGAAGGAAAAGCTCATTCCCCCCATTCAGCAATTGTTTGCCGGATTCAAAGCGGAGTTGGAAAAAGAAAAGTTGTAAAACCGAGAGAAAGCAGTCAGGTCTTCAAAGCGGTAACAAAATCTTCGAGGCTTTCAAAGACCAGATCTGCGCCTGCAAAGTCTATATTGCGATTCAAGGAGTTTCGCAAAATGATACAGGGCATTCCCGCTTCTCTGGCTGCATGGAGTCCCTTCAGAGCATCTTCAAGTACAAAGCATTCACTGGGCGGGTGCCCCAGTTTTTCTGCGGCGTTTACAAAAATATCAGGATGCGGTTTTTCTCTGGAGGCAGACTCCTTGCCCAAAATCACCGGGAACAGATTTACTGCGTTGGCATTTTCCAGGATATAACGAATGTCTGTGGCCCAGGACCCTGAGGCAATAGCCAGTTTGTGTTTGACCGACAGAATTTCTGCCATGCTTTGGGCCAAAGGAAACAGTTTGATCTCTCCACTCTGGCAAAAACGGGAATACACTTCGAACTTTTGTTTTCTCAGGTCAACCGGGTCCACATCCAGTTTAAGGTTATGGCGTTCGATTTCTCCTGCTATGCCTTTTCCCTTCGAGGTCCATTCCACCCAATATTCTTCCTTGTCCAGTGTGTGCCCGTACCGTTCAAAAACTTCATTATAAGCCAGGTAGTGGAAAGGTTCCGAGTCGGCCAGCAATCCGTCAAAATCCAGAATGGCGGCTTTGCAGTCGGTGAGAAGGGAATGCAGCTTGTCTTTTAATGAGGTCGTCATGCGAAGGTTATTCAAGAATTTTTCCGAACCGTTCAAACCGAATCCAGTTTTCGATACGATTCCAGGACCAGTAAATCATAAGCGCCTTGCCGCGGATTTTTTTAATATTCAAAAACCCCCAATAGCGGCTGTCCTGACTGTTCTCCCGGTTGTCGCCCATCACAAAGACATGACCTTCCGGAATCAGAACCGGGCCGAAGTCATCTCTTGGTACCAGGGATTCGTTGGAGGCTGGGTCGGTGTGGCGGGCATAGGCATCTTCATAAAGTTTGTCATTGATATAAACTTTTTGCCGCCGTACTTGTAGCAAGTCTCCTGGCAGGCCGATTGCGCGTTTAATAAAATCCCGTTTTTCATCCTTGGGAAATTTGAAAACGATGATGTCTCCTCTTTCAGGAACGCTGGAAGACAAAATGATATCGTCAAACAGTTTGATATTAAGAAAAGGGATTTCGTTGGGGATATGCGTGCCATAACTGAATTTGGAAACCAGGATGTGATCGCCGATAAGGAGTGTGTTCTCCATTGAACCGGAGGGAATTTTAAACGCCTGGATTATAAAAGTGCGAATCAACAAGGCGAGAAGCAGGGCGATAAGAATGGCCTCAGTATACTCACGGGCAACGCTCTTTTTTGGGGCTCCGGACTTTTCATCCAGAGTGTCCTGTTTATTTGTCATCGGTCCTCAACACTGCGAGAAAGGCTTCCTGGGGAATTTCTACGCTACCCACCCGTTTCATTTTTTTCTTACCCTCTTTTTGTTTTTCCAGCAGTTTGCGTTTGCGGGTGATATCCCCACCATAACATTTTGCCAGTACGTTTTTCCTGAGTGCCTTGACCGTTTCCCGCGCGATGACCTTGCTGCCTATTGCCGCCTGAATTGCTACTTCAAACATTTGTCGGGGTATTTGCTGCTTGAGTTTTTTGGCCAGTTCACGGCCCTGATAATACACTTTATCTTTATGTGCGATCAAAGATAAAGCATCGACAAGTTCTCCGTTCAAGAGAACGTCCAACTTTACCAGACTGGATGTTCTGAAATCTATAAATTCATAGTCGAACGAAGCGTAACCTTTGGTGCCTGACTTGAGACGGTCATAAAAATCCAGAACTATTTCGTTAAACGGCAGTTCGTATTCCAGCATTACCGTTTGCGGGTTCATGTACTCCATTTTTTTCTGAATTCCCCTGCGGTCGCGGACCAATGCCATCACCACTCCGATATATTCTTCCGGAACAATGATGGTTCCTATGACGTAAGGTTCTTCCAAATGGTCAATATTTTTTTGTTCTTTCAGTTTGGAAGGGTTGTCGATCATCACCGTTTTTCCGTCAACGGTGATGACTTTATAAATAACAGTGGGAGCAGTTGTTAGAAGGTCGACTTTGTATTCGCGCTCAATACGTTCCCTCACAATTTCCATGTGCAGTAGCCCGAGAAACCCGCATCGAAATCCGAACCCCAAGGCGGTGGAGGTTTCCGCTTCATAAGAAAACGAGGCATCGTTCAGCGTGAGTTTTTTTAACGAGTCGCGCAAATCTTCATAGTCATCACCGCTGATCGGATACAATCCGCTGAAAACCATGGGTTTGACTTCCTTGTAACCGGGCAAGGGTTTTTTGGAAGGGTCTGCAGAAAGGGTAATGGTATCCCCAACTTTGGTCTGGTCCAATTGTTTGATATTGGCGACCAGGTAACCGACCTCCCCCACCTGGAGTTGGTTGCATTTCTCCCGCTTGGGGTTGGACGTGCCCAGTTCTTCGACAATGAACCGGTTCCCCGTTGCCATCATTATGATTTCATCACCCGTTTTCAGGCTCCCCTGCTGTATCTTGACCAGAACCATGACTCCCCGGTATGCGTCATACCAGGCATCAAAGAGCAGGGCCTGTAATTTTTTGGAAGCGTCCCCGGTTGGCGGAGGAACCTGCTGAACAACGGCTTCCATCAACTCATCTATACCTATTCCTTCCTTCGCGCTGACCAGAACCGCATTGCTGGATTCTATCTGGAGGACATCTTCCAGTTGTTCTTTTATAAAATCAGGATTCGCGCTGGGCAGGTCGATTTTATTGATCACCGGTATGACCGCCAGGTCATGTTGCATGGCCAGGTTGAGGTTGGCTATGGTTTGTGCCTGAATGCCTTGTGTTGCATCAATGACCAGCAAAACCCCTTCACAAGCGGCAAGACTGCGGGATACCTCATAGGTGAAATCCACATGGCCGGGAGTGTCTATCATGTTGAACATATAGCCTTGTCCATCTTTGGCGTTATATTTCAGGCGCACTGTTTGAGCCTTGATAGTGATTCCGCGTTCCCGCTCCAAATCCATATTGTCCAATACCTGATCTGTCATTTCCCGTTCAGGGATTGCCGAGGTAGCGAGAATCAGCTTGTCGGCAAGGGTAGACTTGCCATGATCAATATGGGCAATGATGGAAAAATTTCTTAATCGGTCTTGTTTCATAACTTATTCAATGTGGGGCCAGTGTGCGTTATATCTTTCGTCAGCCTTCATGCCCCGAAGGGGTACTAAGGGGCGTGGATGAAGGCCGTGCCACTTTCTCGGTGCGAGCCGCGGGGGAAACCTCAATGTAGTTTGTGGCAACAGGCAGGGGTTCTTCTTTATATTCCTGCAGATACTTCCACCATTCATCAAACCGGATTTTCATGGCATCATAATCTTTAGCGTTGTCAATATCAAGGGCTGCTCCCGGATAGGGGACTTGCAAAGCCATAAAACGGGTTTTCATAATGGTTCCGATTATTTTTTCCAGTTCTTTTTTGGGGTTCAACTTGCGAAAATAATCCACCAGGAAATCGAGACTCAGGTTGGCGAAAAACAGACATAATTGCAAGCCGATGTAGTTTTTGTAATGCCGGGCCTTGTCTTTTCCGAAAAGCGACAATCCAAAAAGCACCAGGTTTTTGAAATTTCTCTGGTAGCGGTACTGGTACATTTTTTGGATATACTCCCGGTTCTCAATACGCAGGGGCTTAACCAGATGCAGATTGTTAATGCGGAAGCTGTCTTCTTTTATGTGAAGATAAGCCATTTTTATGCCTTGTTTTCCTCCCTGCGGATAAAAATATTTCAGGTTTTCACGCGAGACCAACCCCAAAACATGATCGTAATTTTCCATGTCCGCATGGGAAATAAAATACTCCACTTCCTTAGGGGTCATCAGCGGCGCATCACAAGGAACGACCAGAACTGCTCTGTCGCGGTGGGACTCCGTATTTGGCCCTTCTCCATTTTCATCCTTCAGGGATTGAAGAAAAGTGTGCCAGACGTTTTCGTAAAGATTGGTTCTTTGCTCCACAATATGAATGCGCTTGGGAGATTTTAAATCGATACGCCCTGAAAGAAATACCTGGTCCAGTTTTTCTTTTGGGCCTACGACATAGATATCCTGAACGGATTCCACCTGCTGCAAAGATTCAACCATGTAATGGATGATGCATTTCCCATTGATGGTCAAAAAAGCTTTGTTCAGATGATGGACCTTGTAGCTGGACTTTCCCTCTCCTGCTACCAGAATCGCGTCATATTTTTTTTGGTTGTTCATTGAGCCCATACAAGAAGAATCCTCTCTGTTTCGATTTATTATAATACCTTGCGCTCTACAATGAAATTAGTTATACACAGAACTTACTTTCTTTTTCAAAATACCAGATTTCCTGAACATGACTTCTTCAAGCCTCAAGACCACCCCATTGGTTCAAATTCATAAAGAACTGGGGGGCAAGCTGGTTCCGTTTGCGGGATGGCAAATGCCCATTCAGTTTCAAGGGGTCATGCAGGAGCATCAATGCGTCCGTGATGGAGTGGGCATTTTTGATGTCAGTCATATGGGCGAGATCGAAATCCAGGGGCCCTCTGCCAGGGATCTGATTCAGAAGCTGATGACCAATGATATCGACTCAATGCAGGACAATCAGGCGCTTTATACCCTGATGTGCCTGGAACAGGGTGGTGTGGTGGATGATTTGCTGGTTCACCGTTTTTCTGAAGATCATTATTTCCTTTGTGTGAACGCCGCGAATACGGAAAAAGATTTCGCGTGGATTTTAAAAAATACCGGTTCCTACGATGTTACGATTCGAAATACCAGTTCGGAAACCGCACAACTTGCAGTGCAGGGGAAAGACTCTGAGGCCCTGCTACAAAAATTATGCGAAACTTCTTTAAATGAAATCGAATACTACCACTTTAAAAAAGCAAAAATCCATAATTTTGAAAGCATCATTGCACGCACCGGATACACCGGTGAAGATGGTTTTGAGATTTATATCGATGCTGGTCACGCCGAATCCGTTTTCCGGGCCATTCTCTCTGCGGGCAAAGATTATAACCTTCAGCCCATTGGTCTTGGAGCCCGAGACACTTTGAGGATGGAAATGGGGTATGCCCTCTATGGTAATGAAATCAATGAGGAATCCAAACCGCTGGAGGCGGGACTGGGCTGGGTTATCAAATTGGGCAAGCAGGACTTCATAGGCAAGGCAGAGCTTGAAAAACAAAAACATGCGGGAAATAGCCGTAAACTGGTAGGCATTCGCCTGTTGGGCCGGGGAGTACTGCGCCCACATTACCGGATTTTAAAAAATGGAGCTCCCGTTGGGGAACTGACCAGTGGAACTTTCTCTCCCTCCTTGAATACTGGGATAGGATTATGTTATGTATCCTCTGAATATGCGGATCCTGGAACCCAATTGGAAGTGGAAATCAGGAAGTCAAGTGTTCCTGCTGAGGTGGTCAAGCCGCCTTTTTTCCCGACACGCGTCAAAAAATAAATAATCTCTATTTTATCGGAGGCATTATGGAGGTCCCCAAAGATTTATTGTATACGCCGGAACATGAGTGGATACGTGTTGATGGTAAGAATGCCGTAATCGGAATAACCCAATTCGCACAGGAGCAATTGGGCGATATTGTTTTTGTCGAACTGCCGGAAGTGGGGTCCCAGCTTGAAAAGGAAAGTCCCTTTGGAGTTGTGGAGTCCGTGAAAACCGTGTCCGACCTTTATGCTCCTGCAAGTGGTAAGGTTACTAAAGTCAATAAGGACTTGGAAACCAATCCGGAAATAGTTAATAGTGAACCCTACAAAACTGGATGGATTGTTGAAATTGAACTTTCTGATGAAGCAGACCTTGAATCTCTCCTCGACCCGGATGCCTACACCGAACAATGCCAAAAGGAGATGGAATAAGTCCTTCTTCCAATGCCATGCGGTATATCCCCCATACAGAACAAGACATCAAACTCATGCTTGCCGAAATCGGCGTGCAGAATGTTGAAGCTTTGTTCGACAGCATTCCCGACTCGTTAAAATTGGGAGACACTTTGCTGGGACTGCCTGAGAGTTTGTCCGAAAGCGAGTTGACCGATTACCTGAAACGACTGCAGAAAAAAAATGCCACTGCCGAAGATTATTCCGTCTTTCTCGGGGCCGGGGCGTATCACCATTTTTCTCCTGTATTGGTTGATCATCTGATTTCCCGAGGGGAATTTGCCACCAGCTATACCCCTTATCAACCGGAAGTCAGCCAGGGAACGCTTCAGGCCATTTATGAGTTCCAGACTATGATTTGTCTGTTGACGGGAATGGAAATTGCCAATGCCTCCATGTATGACGGGGCATCCGCCCTTGCTGAGGCAGTGGTGATGTCCAATCGGATCAACCGGCGCACGGAATTTCTGGTTTCCAGGGCAGTCCACCCTGAATACCGCAAAGTGACTGAAACTTATACACGCGGAAGCAACTTCAGTCTTAAGGAAATCCCTTTCGATGATAAGGGTAAAACCGACCTATCCTTCATCACTCAAAACCTGACAGAAAATACATCAGCCGTTGTTCTGCAATCGCCAAACTTTTTAGGGACGGTTGAAGAGTATGCTTCGTTAAAAGAAACGCTGGCGGAAAATGGAACCCTCCTTATAGTTGCTGTGGCAGAGGCTTTGTCTCTTGGCATCCTGCAGGCACCGGGAACGCATGGTGCGGATATCGTGGTGGGTGAAGGGCAGTCATTAGGTTTGCCGGTTTCTTTTGGTGGACCTTACGTGGGGTTTTTCGCCACACGGGAAAAATTTCTTAGACAAATGCCGGGGCGGCTGGCAGGAGAAACGGTGGACCAGAATGGAAAACGGGCTTATGTCCTGACGTTGTCTACCCGGGAACAGCATATCCGACGCGAGCGAGCCACATCTAATATCTGCACCAATCAGGGACTGTGTGCCTTGGCCACCGCCATTTTCATGTCCACTCTGGGGAAACAGGGTTTTCGTGAACTGGCTTTGCTGAACCTGAGAAAGGCTGACTATTTAAAAAACCGCTTGGCGCATGTATCCGATTTCAATATCCGTTTTTCCACCGACACGTTTAACGAATTTGTCCTCGAATGCCCCCGTCCGGTTGAAGAAGTTTTAAATGCTTTGAAGCAGGAGCGCATCATCGGCGGTTACCCGCTGGAGTCCAGTTACCCGGATTTGAAAAACTGCCTGCTGATTTGCGTAACGGATCTGAACAGCCGCGAAGAAATGGATCGCCTGGCTGAAACACTGGAAGCTATGTAGCGGATAATTGCGCCAGCAGTTCTTCCGCCGGATAAGTCAGGATTTCTGCCAGGGTAGGGTGGTAATGCGGTATCGCCACCAGGTCTTTCACCGTACCGCGAAAATGCATGAGGGTGATGAGTTCGTGGATCAGCTCTCCCGCTTCCGGCCCTACAATATGCCCTCCCAGCACTTCTCCAGAAACAGGGTCGCAGAGCAGTTTCACATGCCCGTGTGTTTCGCCAAGACACATCGACTTGCCATGATCGTCAAAAGGATAGGACGCCGTCAGATAAGCAATATTGCCGGCCTGACATTCTTTTTCGCTCAACCCCACACTGGCTACTGCCGGGTCAGTAAACACCACTGAAGATTTGAGACGGTCATCAACCTGCCGTTCATTTTCAGGGTGCACGGCGTTGTGCCCCGCTACCTCCCCCTGCAAAATGGCGATATGTACCACTTCATGGATTCCATTTACGTCACCGACCGCAAAAATATGCGGCTGGTTGGTTTTCATTTTTGCATCCACATTAATGCGGCCTTGCTGGGTTTCGATACCGGCGGCTTCGAGATCGAGTCCATCACTGTTGGGTCTTCGCCCAAGAGCCTGCAGGATAACCTGGGCACAGACACGTTTTTCTTCTCCCTCATGCTGGAAATAAACGGCAGAGTTTTTCTGTTGCTTCTCCGTGCGGAGTATTTTTGTTCCGGTAAAAAGGTCCATTCCCTCTTGCCGGAACTGGTGCTCGACAGGTTGGGCCAGGTCTTCATCGCCTTTGGATAAAATATGCGGACTTCTTTGCAGGAGAGTTACCTTGACGCCGATGCGCAATAGAAACTGGGCCAGCTCCACCGCCACGGCTCCGGCACCCAGAACGATGATCGATTCCGGGGCCTCACGCATTTCTAAAATGTCATCGCTGGTGATGAACCCGGTTTCCTTGAGACCGGGAACGGGGTAGTCTGCAATCACGGAACCTGTGGCGATGATGAATGATTTCGCTTTGAGGGTCTTATCCCCGATGCGGATTTCATGCGGGGAGATGAACTTTGCGCGTTCTTGAATGAGGGTGAAGCGCGGGTCTTTCAATTGCTCGATGCGATAATCGGCAAATTCTTTAATGAGTTTATTTTTGCGGTCGTTGATGGCAGACAGGTGAGCACGCGGAGCAACAGGGTGGAGGCCAAACTCCTCGGTCCGGCGCATCAACGCCATTATATCGGACGAACGCAGGATTGCCTTGGTGGGCATGCATCCTTTGAGAATGCATAAGCCCCCCAAAGGCCCGGCATCAATAATAGCCACCCGGGCTCCCAGTGCCTGGGCAGTAGTAGCCGAAGCATAACCTGCCGAACCTCCGCCAATAATCGCGACATCAAAATCCATCGACACTGACTTTAGAGAGTCTGGCAGTCTTCAGGGGTCAGATCGAATTCTCGACCGCATTCTTTAATGAGATCGCGAGCATTGTTTTCCATAAACTCATCGCCTGTCTGCTTGAAAATGTCTGCGGCTTTGACGAGATGATGAATGGCTTCCTTGCCGGATTTGATGCCATAATACAGCATGGCTATGTTGCTGTGAGCTCGGCCGAACTCCGGGTTGATGCGAATGGCTTCTTTATAATGTTTGAAGGCTTCCTCCATCTCACCGATAAAATTGCTGACCACAGCCAGGCTGTAATGAACCATGGGAGCCTCTGGTTTTAAGCGCAGAGCTTCCCGAAAAGATTTGCTGGCCTCCAGGTTCATACGCAGTTTTCCGTAACGTATTCCCAGGTTAAAATGGGCCAGGAAATAGTCCGGATCCAGTTCAATGGCCTTTTTATAAGATTCGAAAGTCCTGCGGTCATCACCCAGTTTGCTGAATGCCAGACCATCCTGGAAATGTTGCTCCGCAGTTTTTTCCGATTGCTGTTGTGACGACATAAATTTCCTCTATCTTTCTACTGGTAATGGATTAACGACATAATTGAAAATGGATTGATACTTATGCTACCTTATTGCCCCTTGACAATGCAACTGCTAGCCGCAGGGGCAACTGGCAACCACTCGGTGTGGGGCCGGTACTGCATTGCCCGTAGAGCGGACTGAATGCTCAAGCGCACGTGATAATCTTCCTAGGCATTCGTGCCCCGGAAGGGTAATACTTTAATGATTCCTCCTGACAAAGGGGGGATTGAGGGGTTTTTTTTGTGTCATCCTGAGCTTGTCGAAGGATCTCGGGGTTATGCAAAGTCCCTCCCTATGAAGGGAGGGGAAGTTCAAAGCTTTGTTAATCTATAGAAAGTTATTATGGCGATAGAACCAGGAACTGAAGAAGAAAGGCTCATGCTGGGCCAGTGGATCAAAAGAGGCCAGAAGCTCATTGTAGGTACTTCCGCATTGGGAGACTCCTATTTGGATCCCAATGTCAAAAGAGAGGCAGACATTGAGCAAAAATCGCAGGATTATGTCGCGCTTGACCACAAGGTCGCAGAAGAACTCCCTCATTTGAAAGGCCGGTTCCGCTGGGACCTGGAAAAATATTACCGTGACCGTTTCGGTCCTTACCTGCCTCAGGATTAATTGAACTCATGTCTCGACTTAAAATTTCAGAAATCAGTGACGCCCCGCCAGAGGGAACCGGGAAACAAATCCACTTCAAACACGATTACACCGAGTACGACTACGTTCTTGCGCTTTTCCAGGTCGAAGGTAAATTTTATTGCATCACCGACCAGTGCCGTTGTTGCGAAGGAAGCCTGGGAAAAGGTGTGCTGAGAGGAATGTTCGCCTTTTGCAATAAAGACGAATGCGGCTGGAATATTAAAAAAGGCTACTGCAAGTTCAACCACTCCGACACCACTCCCCGCTACAAAGTCGCCATCGATCCGGACGGCCTCTACATCGAAATCTAGCGGAGAACCTCCGCTGGTAATTGGCAATAACTTTTACAGTACTCAAACCGTATTGGCGGCTTAATAAGCTACCGCTATTTGCCTCCCTCGCTAGAGGGTCACTAAGTGTGGGTGTCAAAGGTTCCATCAAACTGTAACTATTTCAATAGTATGGGTATTTTTCCGAATGCTGGATGTTTGACGTTTTTCGCGCTCGATGAAGTATTTATAACCTCTTGAAAAATTTGACAGTTTTTATGTTTTGGTTATAATGGGGCCTGTTATGAAGATAAAACTCGACACAGATGGTTTCAGCGTTATTGGTGAAAGTCCGCAGATTCGCGAGGTTTTTGACATCGTGGGGCGGGCCGCAGGCTCCCAGAGCACGGTGATGATTTATGGAGAAAGCGGAACGGGAAAGGAACTGATTGCCAGGGCTTTGCATTTGAACAGTCCGCGCAAGTCCAAACCCTTCATCGCTGTCAATTGCGCGGCGATTCCGCATGATTTGTTGGAAAGCGAGTTATTTGGTTATGAAAAAGGCGCGTTCACAGGTGCTGTGAATGCCCGGATGGGTCGGGTAGAGCTGGCTAATCAGGGAACCATTTTTTTTGATGAAATCGGCGATATGCCGCCAGCCTTGCAGGTGAAACTGCTTCGCGTTCTCGCCGAAAGGGAGATCGATCGTATTGGCAGTGTCAAGTCCACTCCGGTCGATATACGGGTGATTACTGCCACGCACCGGAACCTGGAAACCGCCATTGAGGAAGGGAGTTTCCGCGAAGATTTGTATTACAGACTCAACATCATCCCCCTCACTCTCCCCCCTTTGCGGGACCGAAAAACGGACATTCCTCTTCTGGTCAACTATTTTCTCAAGCAGTTTAATAATGGTACAGGCAGTTCTAAAACCATCAGCGATGAAGCCATCAACGTATTGGTGAATTATTCCTGGCCGGGTAATATTAGAGAGTTGGCGAATTTCGTGGAACGTATGGTGGTCCTGAGCATCGGTTCTACCATTACCCCGAGAGATTTGCCGGATAAAGTTCTGGGTGAAGTGCCCAGAGAAAAATGGGCACCTTTGGCAAACGATTCCGAGTCGGAAGGAAATCCCGCACAGATTCTGCAACAGTCGTTAAAGCAATCCTTCCATGTGGGAATTCCCGATGAGGGCATCAACCTGAAAAAACTTGTGGAAGGTTTCGAGAAGGAACTTCTCATCGAAGCACTGGAAAAAACCGGTTGGGTTAAAAACAAGGCGGCCACTCTACTGAGCCTCAACCGTACCACCCTGGTCGAAAAACTCAAAAAACTAAAAATCACCAATCCGGCGTAGCCGCCCACTAGGCGTGGGGCCAGCGTGCCGTTGCTTTCGCGGGCGAGCAGAAGGTCATCTCGGCGCAATCAAGCTCTTGCCATTTGCCCCTTCGTGTCCCGAAGGGTTACTAAGGGACTATTCGATGCGGGCGTTGGCGAGTTCCTGGGCAACTGCGGTGATATCTTTGACAAATTTCTCGAAGGCTTGGTCACCGTCTTTGTGCTGGGTCTGCTTGCGGATTTGTTCCCCATTGGCGTCAATAACAAGATCCAGGACATTGACCCCGGGAGTCACGTGGTGTTTTCTGATCTCTACTCTGATTTCATTGACTTCCATTGGTTCCTCTCCAAATTAAATATTGCTTGCATCGTTGATGAGCAACAAGTCTATCGACAATAACTTTTAATGATGCCTCTCATGTAAGAGGAGAGTATTTAATATCATTTCAGGGTAAGACGGTCAAGGGCTCTTTAAGTTGAGCTAGCCTATTGTTATTCGCCTCTCATGGTTTTGGCGGTCGCGTAGCGTCACCGCCACACTGCCTGCCCCTGCTAAGGGGTTAGATGGTGAAATCGAGTAGACGGGACCGACTTTGCTCATTCTGGAGTTGTGATGACAGGGCGCGGATGGATGTTTCAAAGCTCAATAGCCCCTGTTGCAGGTTGCTGACTTCTTCGGCGAGGTCGGTGTCAGCCAGACCGGATTCGCTTCGGGTCAGGTTTTCTACTTGGATATTCAAACTGTTAGCGGTGCTGACCAGGCGGTTGCCGACGGCCCCCACTTGCCCTCGGGCGGCACTCAGGGTTTGGGAAGCTTGTTCAAAACTGTCGATTGCCTGCAGGGCACCCTGGGTGGTTGAAATGTCGGCACTGTCAATCCCCAGGGACTGGGTGCTGGTGTCTTCCACCACATTGAGGCTGATTTGGTTGTCGGGTCCGGAACCGGTCCCGGCCTGAATATTGACGGGGTCGGCGTTTTGCCCCAATGTGCCGTCCAGCAGGTTTCGACCATTGAACTGAAGGGAACCGGTGAGCCGGTCAATTTCGCTCTGGATTTGGCCGAGCTCCTGATTAAGCGACTGCCTTTGAGAATCATTCAAGGTGCCATTGCTGGACTGTATGGCCAGTTCCCGTCCCCGGTTTACCAGATCGGCGACACCGGCCAACCCGCCTTCTGCGGTGCGGACAAAATTGGTTCCCGATTCTACATTTTTGACAGATTGGGTCAGGGCACTGATATCTGACTGCAACTGAGCGGATAACGCGCTTGCCGCCGGGTCCGTACCCGCCCGGTTAAGTTTTCGGCCTGAAGCGATACGTTCCAAAGAGTTCTGCAGTCCAGATCGGTTCCGGTTGATCGTATTCAGCAACTGGCTGAAAGTTCCGCTTATGGGGTCGACCATATTGAGCCCTCTGATTTTATGGTTGAGTCCATTTAGGATAAAGCCATCTCACCGGCTTGTCAATGTGGGTCGAATGAAAGGCTGCTGGTTGCAATGCTCTCACGGGCAGATTAGAATTGCACGGAGAGCCTCCGTTATATCCTCTTCCTTGGCCTTCGTGCCCCGGAGGGGTACAAGGCTAGTGGTATGAATTCTATTTGAGGAGAACCAATGAAAATTTCCATCAACGGGGCTGAAGCGGAAGAATCGTCTTTTCAGGGAGAAACCCTGAAGGAAGTGCTGGACGCGATTTTAAAAGGCCGTCAGGATTCTTATATAAGGAGAATCTGGCTGGAGGGCCAGGAAGCTTCTTCCAATGCCCAGGATACTTTGATGACTTCTATTTCAAGCATTGAATTGCTTGAGTTGGAGTTGGCCTATTTGGAAGACCTGCTGGCCAATAACCTTGGTAATGCAAAGGAGTATCTTGAAAAGTTGATTCCTGGTTTTCAACAGGCCGCGGACTTGTTTCGCATGGGCAATGAGCAAGAGGCGCATAAATTTTATCTGCAAATCCTTGATGGAGTTGACTGGTTTTCCCAGGTTGCCCTGAACATCGTTAAATCTTTGGAGAAGGAGATCGAAGGGCAAAGCCTTGAGGACCGGCAGGAAGCATTGACGGGCCTTATGGCCCAAATGCTGGAAGCCAACCAGAATCAGGACTGGGTTCTGTTGGCCGATTTGCTGGAATATGAAATGATCCCTTATTACGAAGATTGGCGAGAGACGCTTTCCCGCATTAATGTGTAGAGAAGGGACGATTCCAGGGTAGATTCATACCGCTTTGTTTTTCAATACCTTGCTGGGTTCGGGTTGTTTTTTTTCCGAAAGCTGGGCCAGATCTGGATTTTTTTTCAAAAAAACCTAAATTAAAACTAAAGTTTCAGGAACTTTTACCGATAAGAACGGCGTAGGTCTCTATCTTGAGTTTGAGGTAGTTATTTTCGGAAGGTGTTCCAGGAATATGGATACTTTCGAGTCTTTTCTCTTATCGAAAAAAAAATCTGAAACTTTAACAAGGGACTGATTTTTTTACAGGTAGGGGTGAGGCAGGCAACACCCCCCCCAAGGATCGGAAATAAAAACAATAAATAAGGTTGGTTAGGAAAGGGACACGCCATGGAAGAAGCTAATTTTCCTTTGGACCAGAGTCAGACCAATAGTGCGTTGCGCGGATTGGCGCAGGCCAGAGAAGAAAGTTCGCGCCCACGCCGTTTGGAAGACAACGAGGATGACGTTGGGGGTCCTGAAGGCAGAGATGATGAAGAGACTGAACGACCTGGTCAGGCTGAACGTACTGTTATCGCGGAAGACAGGGTTGAGGTAACGCAACAATCCCGACGGCAGGATCAAACAGTGGCAGATAACTTCGCCGAGGATCAGGAGGTTGAAATACGGGATCAAACAACGGTTGAGGAGCAGGAGGGTGTCGCTGAAGAAAATCTGGCACCATTGGAAGTGGCCCGAGAACTTGGCGTTGATCCACGAGGGGGAATTTCAACCCCAGAAGAACGTGTAACTGAAGCGTTTGAATCGGGCAATGACGTGGCAGACCCGGGCCGGATTGAAGAGGTTCAGAGAAGAAGTGAGCCTGACAGCGTTGCGGAAGGAGCAAGACGTGTCCGTGATGAAGCGTCTACGGTGGAGCGGGAAAACCCGGCAACGCCGTTGAGAGAGGCACCCAGCATTCGTGACCTGGAAGATGATGGCGGGTCAGCACAGGAACGTCTCGGTGAAGGCTTTAATGCCGACCCCCCCTCTCCTACGGAAAGGTCGAGAACTGATTTGCAAAGAGATGAGACCGGTGATACTGACGCGAGGATTCAGCAACGTGTTCAGGAAGAAAGGGAGACAGAGGCAAGAAGTCGGGTCAGAAATGAACCTGCGCTGGATACACCCGAGCAAGATGTTGAGCCGGTTGAAGAGCCTCTGCAACCGCTACCCGGTTCCGGGTCTTCTGAGTCAAGGGATGAGTCTGATGCAACGGCTGTAGAAACCGAGCGTGGACAGAACGTCAGTGATTTGATTTAAACGATTTGATTTGAACGAACCGCCCCGCCAGCGACATGCTGTTTGGGCCTTAAAAGGAACTCATCAAGAGGAGACAAGCTGTAACCGGGATAACCCCATCGTACTTGAATAGGATCTCGAAAATTATTGGCATGGTTTGCGGCCTGGTCCAATATTTCTCGAAGGTTCGGTTTTCAACTTGAAGCCCTTTTAGGGCCTTGTCACTCCAAACTGGCTTTTTGCCTGACGGCGAAAGTCCGTTCGAAGTCTGCACATGGCACCGACGAGGCGGGCGTTTTATTTTTTTTCCGGTTTGAATGGCACGATTCCATTCTTGATGTGTTTATCGACATTTTCGACTAAACACTTTAATGGCGAAA
>Ga0233428_1001119_pt1 | contig 30368 bp, 24 predicted proteins | sample SI_118_April2016_4_FD_179890 | JGI IMG/M metagenome (GOLD analysis project Ga0233428, IMG submission 179890) | Seawater microbial communities from Saanich Inlet, British Columbia, Canada - SI_118_April2016_120_MG | ecosystem: Environmental > Aquatic > Marine > Inlet | place: Canada: British... | reverse complement strand
CATCCGTGTCGTGATGGGTATGCCAGACGAATTCACCTTCGATCTTCACGAGTTTGAATTGATTGTCATTCATCTCGGCGATGACACGAGGTGCCCACTGATCTGTGAACCTGCTGAGTTTGTCTTCAAAGGCGATGGGTTGGTAGCTCGGACTCATGAAATTCTCATCGGGCCTCGCTGAATTCCAACGAGGTCTCTGTGTAGGTGAATGGTGTTCTCGTACGTCGAATCTCTACTTCTCACTCCGTCAGGACCAGTCCGGTCACTCATCAGGCCAAATGCCCATTGCACGTGCTGCGGGTTCAAACAAACCGTGGCGCGACCAGGGACAGTGAAGTGGCAGCAGGCCCTTTGCATGCTGGGACGCCGCCGGCGCCTGATACTCGATCGCCAGTTCGGGTGTCTCCACCCAGCGCTGATCTGGCAGCGACTCCATGAGAAAGGCCAGGGCCCCTGTTGTGAGCAGTGTGCGTTCCAGCGGATAGTTCGCTTCCCCTGTGACAAACAGCTCTTCAATGTGATGTACTTGGATTCCGTGATAACCTGACTCGGGAGGTCCACCTAGAAAGAACAAGGTTGAATCCACGTGCCCATCCGTTCGTCGTGCGGCGAAGGTGAAGTCCTGCACGTGGCTCTGCAGATTGATACAGGCGGCGCGCAGACCATCTCTATATTCGACGAGCAACGCCGTCGGGTTCTCGACGACCGCCTCAAGGCTGGGCTGCTGCGGTGAGTATTGCGCAGAGGCACGGGCCAACTCTTGTGCAGACCAGGTGCGTTGTCGCTCCACGATCGACCGGGGCAGACTGCGTCCGAGGGCCTCGTCCAGCAATTTCCGCGACCAGTCGCCTGCGTCCGCCGCCTCCCACACGGCGGCTCCCTGCAGACACTGCACACGCCGGATGCCACTCTCTCCCGAACCACGTCGCTCCACCATACACTGCAGCGTCTCCAGCGCATGAATTCCGTACGACTCCACGTCGCCAGGATATGCCACAACCGCTTCGTCGATCTCGCAGCCAACAGGGAACTCCAGGTCGGGAAGACGCCAGGTGACGGGCAGTGAAGACCCTGCCAGCATGGGGAAGCCGAACTCCTGCTGCTGCTCGTACATGATCTTAGCCTGCAACCAGTCATAGGACAGGTGTTTGTCATTGAAGACAGGCACACTACGCCCACTGGCTCGAAAGACGTCGATCATCTCCTGGAAAAATTCATACCGTGGATAGAGGATGGCACCTCGATCGTTTTTTGGATATTCCCCATTCTCACAGACAAGCAGCACATAGTCGACGGCGAGTTTGCCCGTTCCCAGAGTCAGGGCACCTGCGATGTCCTGATAGATCTGCAGATCGAACTGTTCTGCTCGCCTCGCACTCAGCTCGCGTTCTGCGTGTGGTCGATCAACGAAGAGGGAGACGACGCGAAATGGTGGATAGTGAAACTGTCCGTCGTATTCGTAGCCCATGAGGAAACGATCGACCGTGTGCTGGCTGTGGGAGCCGGGGAAGTAACTGCTGCACAGCGCAGCGATCGTTGGCAGATCTTTGCCCACGCGGGGATCCGGTCCCATATCGGCGGGGACCCAGGGCGGCACCGAACGGTCATCGCCCACGCTAGTCACCGGAACCATACATTTCTCATTTGTCCACCCTCCAGGTCGTATCGTGTATGAGCGTCGTATTGTGTAATCAGCATCATATGCACTGTGTAGCCATCAACATTGCGCACCCCTGTCTTGCTATCCGCTTAAGGATCCCAAATCAATGCAGATCGAACCGAAGCACATAGATCAATTCGTCAACGACGGGCTCACCCTGATCGATGACGTTTGCACCGAACAAGAGATGGTCGCCGCCAGTGCCGGCTTTGACCACCTCTACACGCACGGCGAAAAGACGAATGGCATTACGCAGTATTTCGACGAACCTGGTCTGATCGATGTGCTGCAACATCCGAATCTCGAGGCGGCTGCGAAGATCATGCTCGGTGCCGACGACGTTGTACTCAATTCCTCAGCCTGTTTGTTCAAGCGACCCGAAGACGTCACCGAATGGGAAACGCAGAGTGAACACGTAGACATTCAATTCAGCATCGAAGAGATGGAATCCACGCCACGGCGGATGCTGGCGATGATGATGGTCATCGTCGATGACCTGCCGGAAGGACGCGGCAACACCTTCGTACGCCTCGGCAGCCATCGCGTCATCGCCGAATGGCTGCGCGAACACGGTGAAGAACCCGTCAAAGCACAACCGACAAGATTCGACGACTTACCGCAGGAGCTGATCTTCACCGAATTAACGCCGATCGTGGCCAGACGAGGTCAAGCAGCGGCCTTCAGCACGGCCGTCGTGCACTGTGGCAGCACCAACATCGACACCCAGTCGCGCAAGATCATGTTCGTCAACTTCTGCCCTCTGGGGATGATGAAACAGACCAGTGGCAATCACAATCTTCGTGAGGTCCGCTCAGCGTGGCGCGAGAAACTACAGGATTCCTTTCGCGCCGACCGACAGCACCTGTTACTCGACAATGAGTGACACGCGCCGCGTCACTCGTGCGTCATAAAACAGAAGCTGTAGAGATCGACGACACCCTTCATCTCGAATTCGAGACGGATCTCCTGCCCAGACAGCGTTTCAATCTGCTTGTCGCCCCACGTCACTTCGTGCCGCACGTGATCCCCTGACAGCGACAGACTTTCTGCTTCGAACCCGGGCAGTGCCTGTCGTTCGTAATCCGTTACACGCACACTGAGCTCGCCGTGTTTCGCGTCGACATTGACGAATAATCCGCCACTGGGACAGGTGAATGTCTTCGTCACGATGAACCCACCATCTTCGGGGCTGCGCAGGGACGCGAATCCTTCCTTGCGCAGGCGTGCCAGCCCGATGCCAGGCACGGGTTCGCGCACCTTGTGGCGACCATTGGTGCCGGAGAAGTAAATCCACCACTCATCGCCGACCTCCAACCAACGCGACGCGGTGACCATACCACTATCCCAGTCGCCTTCGTCACCCGGTGAGATGAGCGCAGGCCGATCAGCAGGTCGCTGGAAGTTTCGTCCATCGCGACTGAAAGCAAGGGACACGAAGATGTCTTCCTGATGGCGATAGGACCACAGGAATCCCCAATAGATGCCCGCATGATACCGAGTGGGCATGCTGTAGAAGTAATTGTGTAATGTCTGAGCATCGACCTGGTCGGGCAGCAGGATATTCTCCGTCCGAATCGGCCACTCTTCCCAAAGACTCGTGTGTTCCAGGCGTGCCACCTTGCGGCGCTCGCCGCGATTGCGATAGATGTTGGTCGCCCGCGTAAACCACACGAAACGTTCGGTCTTTGGATCCCAGACAATGCTGTGATGTGCATCGGGGGTGAAGCCCGTGGCAATGCTTATGTCGCTGTCCCGATCCCAGTTGATCCCGTCCTGGGAGCCGATCAGTCGGGTGCTTTTTGGATCGTCTGTCATATACAACGCGACATACTTGTAGCCGCGTCGCAGATGCTCGGGGATATCCAACAGGAAGGCCGCTTCTGCACGTCCACCTGTGGGGCCCAACAAGACGATGTTGTTGTCCTTCGTGCCTTTGAACTCGTGTTTGCCAATCTGCGGCAGGTGCCAGTCGATACCATCTTTCGACTCGGCGTAGGCGATGGCGTAGGTGTACAACCGGGGCTCCAGGCTCTGGTCCCAATAGTCTGTATACCACATGCGATACAGCCCCGCGTCCTCATCCCATATGACATTGACGGCGCCCCCTTTGCCCTCGATCACGGGATTGGCAACGTGTTTGACCGGTGTATGGAACACACGCGTAACAGTCTGAGTCAGCCATTCGACACCCCAACGATTGTCGACGATGTGGTCGTCGATGAAGAATTGAGGCTCAAAGTCGATCTGCATTCCTGGATCCTCTGATGGCATTTTGTCTCAACACCTCACGGATCGATGGCCCTTCTGGCTCGATCCGTCATCTGTTGGGGTGTCCACTTGGGTTCGTGCACGAGTTGGATATCCACGGCGCCCACATTCTTGAGGCGCGCAGCGACTTGTTCCTCGATGCATTCGGCAAACCAATCAAACCAGGTCGCACGCCCCGCATAGGGCATGATCAGATCGATGTGGATGTCGTCGCCCTTCACGACAACCTGCTGGATGATGCCGATATCGACAAAATTCAGTTGTCGCTGACCCCATGGCGATCCCAGCAGATAGAGCTCGAACTCGTTCGTCCCGCGCAGAGCATCCATCACGCTTTCATGGCTGACGGGTCTAGGCTGCGATGTCATCTCAGCCTGGGCAATGGGGTGCAGCAGACGCTGCTGGTGGCTGACAAGATCGCCGAACCCCATATGATCACCGCCATCGACGAAGCGATGCAGGACATAGGCGTTCTTCTCATACACATAGTCTCCCGCCACCATGTTGCCATGATGCACGGGGGAACGAACCCAGACACCTGTGCGCGAGAATCCGGCGCCATCAGGTTCGGTGAAGTTGGAATTTGTATTCTCGAATTCCAGATGGACGCTGCCGAACCCTTCCCCTGTTGCCCGATTGAAATGCGTCATAAAACGCGGATCCTCCTGATCCCAACCTTTGGCATCGAAACCAATCGTGCCGTCGGGATCCATCCAGGCGCGATCCGGCATCTGTTCACCAATGACGAACTCATCATTGCGACAGTCGCGGAATCGAACGTCCTCGAGGACATCGAGTTTTGACTCCATGATGACGTAGGGCTGACCCGCCCAGAATGTGTAGACGACAGTGGCCGTCACCTTGTGGGGACGTCCGATCTGCGGGCCGAGAGAGAGAATCGGATGCCCTCGGCGCGTCACGCGCACACAGATGGGACCACTCTCCACCTCGTATTCGAACATAGGGGGCCCGTCCCAGCTGGTGATGCGATAGCGCCCCACACTCTCTTCACTCCAATCCGGTCCCCAATGGATGGTCCCTTCGACGCCATGCCCCCCACCGCTGTCGAGGATCGCCTGCCAGCCCTTCGGATCGTGACTCTTCCAGTTGCCACTGAGTGCTGACAGTTCGGCGCGATAGTGCGCATTCTCGATGGTCAGCGCATACCCTTCCCCACTGACAACCAGATCAGTCTCATAGGCGGGCTCTGGTGCGGCCGAATTCCCGTAGAGCACGACGTAGGTCGTTGTTTCATTGGCGGCGACATCGGCGAGGAAGAACAATCGACACCGTAGTGTTTCATCTTCCACAGCCAGCAGTTGAATCTGACTGACAACCATCGCCAGTGGCTGTCCCATGGCAACACGCCCCACGCGGATCTCGCGCCGCAGATCGGTGATATGATGGCCATGAATATCTAGATCAACCTCCATGGGTTCACCGACGCGATCGTGCTCGGTCTCGTTTGTCAGCACGAGTCGCTTGGCGTATTTCCAACCCTCCGGTGGTTGCCATCCTGACGGCAGGTCAGACGTATCGTCCCAATCCTGAACCGGGATATAGATCGTCGCGTCATTCATTGGATTCTCCCACTGGGTTGGTTTCAACGATCAAGGGTCTGCGCTGAGGAAGGGTTGCGTCGAGTCATGCGTTGATGACTTTTTGTAAAGTTTAGTTGACATTCTAGTTCCATCTCGTTATCCTCTTTGTCAAGCGTGCTTTACTATATGACAAGCTAACTTTCCTTGGAGAAGACGGATGACTGAATCGAATGAATTCGAAGCCCGCACCGTGAGGGGCGCGATCCGCTTCGTTTTGTGGAGCCTTGCCTGGACCGGGTCCATGGTTCTCGTCGACAAGGCCGTGTTGTATGGCTGGTACACGGAGAGTTTCTACTCCGTGATCGGCATTGTCGTCAACGCACTTCTGGGGCTGGTTGTGGTCCGCACCTTCCTGCGTCATCTGGGAGATATGGACGAGATGCAGCGGAAGATCCAACTCGATGCATTGGCCCTTTCCATGGGCGTCGGTTTCGTCGGCAGCTTCACCTACTCGCTGCTCACGACGACCGGTTTCGTCACCGACCCGGAAATCAGCGACATCATTCTTCTCATGGCAGTTACTTACATGGCCTCTCTCTCCTTCACATATCTGCGCAATCGATGAAGAACCGACTGAAAGTGCTGCGTGCAGAACGAGACTGGACCCAGGCCGACCTGGCGAAGGAATTGCAGGTCTCGCGGCAGACGGTCAATGCGATTGAGAAGGGCAAGTTCGATCCGAGTTTACCCCTGGCATTTCGCGTCGCACGGCTCTTTGGTCTGGCCGTTGAGGAAATCTTTGAGGATGAGGAAGTGGCCAATGACATATCGTCCTGATTCCGTTGCCGCTACTCACCGGTGAATTCGCGTCACGACTTCGTCAGCAATAGACCCACTTGGCCCGTGAATGCACGGCCGTGCCGCCTCAGTCCCATGGTAGAGCGCCAATCAATTTCTTGCCCAACGTCGTCAGCTGTGCCGGTGGGCGGCTCGATTCCCATTGTTGCCAGCGTGCCTGACGTGGGTTTTCTGACATGGGCGCCCGCCACCCTTCACCTCTCTTCTGCCACATGTCTACCCGTGCCTTGCTCTGCTTTTCGAATTCATCCGGGTCGCTGGGCGCACGATCCATCGTGATGTACTGGGCGAAACGCGGCGAGTCGGACAGATTGCGGCCATTGGAATGGGGTAGCAGTCGATGCCAGATGACGATGCTACCGGCTTTGGCCGGAATCGTGCGAGCCTCGGCAAGAATCCCTTGCAGATCCGGGTGACTCTTGATCCAATTGCCTTCGTCCGCCGGGTCCAGGCTACGCTCTGGGGATAACGTCGCAAGCCAGTCATTGAACCGCCGGTGGTAACCAGGCACACAGCGAAAGCCACCGCCGTCCTCGTCCCGATCATTGAGATAGACCACACCCTGTGGCCCACAGGGATAGCCGTCACCAAACTCCAGCATGCTGGGCAGTCCCGCACCGGCCCACAAGCCACCTGTGGGTTCGCTCTTCTTCTTGAGCCTGACTTCGGGGCGGTCACCCCCACCCACATCCCAATGCAGACCACCGATCTCATTGCGCTCATCTCCCGGACCAAAATAGATCCCGCCATCGCCCCAGCTGCGCGATGTGCCGTCCTCGTCGATCACTTGGCGGTAGGGCAATTTCATATGTGCCTGATCCGTCGTAACCCAGAGCTTGTGCGAGCCGTAAATCTCGGCGAAAGCCTGGTGCAGACGCGGGCTCTGCCGGGCATCCCACAAACTTTGTGACTGGGTCAGATTGACGAAGCCACCACGATCATCGGGTAAGACTTTGTCGTAGTGGTCGGCAAGAGGTGCGTCGGCATCGAGGCCCAGATAGGCCATGATATCTGCTTTCGCCGCTTCGCAGACCTCTTGTGGGACAACATCGTCAATAACGAGGTAGCCATTCTCCTGAAAAAAGGTATGATCCGCTGCCGAGAGCACAGGCGCTTGTGTCTGATCTACCATGGGACCTCCAGACTTGTGTGGTAGTGGCTACATGTCTTTGTCACGATGTTTGTTGCTGCTCGTGGTTTGTGCTGCACGTGGCTGATAACAAAAGGAACTTGCATGGCCTGGTATAGAGGCAACCTGCATATGCATTCGTATTGGACGGATGGTCACGACTTCCCCGAAATGATCGCAACCTGGTTCAAGAACGAGAAGTACGATTTCATCGCCTTCACCGAACACGATCTGCATCAGGTGGGAGACAAATGGGTGAGTCGCGATCCGGCCCGAGGTTCAGGGCGATCGATGCAGGAAGGCGGCCTGCTGGCGAAGTACGTCGAACGCTTCGGGACAGACTGGGTCGAAACGCGGGGTGGTGATCACGGAGAGGTTCGTGTGAAAGCCCTTGCCGAGTATCGCCACCTGGTGGAGGAGGAGGGCCAATTCCTGATGATCACCGGCGAGGAGGTTATGACGACCTGGGGGGAACCTCACGACTGGAGTCGAACCCACTGGATCAATGTCTTCAACACACCTGACGCCGTGGCACCCCAGCACGATCCGCACTCGAGCCAGCGTGCCATGAACAAGACCCTCGACGCGGTGCGATCGAGCGCAGCATCGGGCGAACAGACTCTGGCATATCTGAACCATCCGAACTGCAGCTGGAATGCGACGGCCGAAGACATTGCCGCCGTGCGGGGTCTGCGACACATGGAGATCTACACGGCGCTGAATATGTGCGAGACCTACGGGGATGAGGTGCACTGCCCCGTCGAGCGTCTGTGGGATGTGGCCTTGTCGCTGCGCTTGGCCGCGGGTGGCGATCTCATCTATGGACTGGCTACCGATGACTGCCATGCCTACGCCCATCACTTTGAGTTCGGAGATACCGCCTTGCCGGGCCGAGCCTGGATCTGCGTGCGCACCGATGAACTCACGACACGGAAGATCCTCGGCGCCGTCGAACGAGGCGAATTCTACGGCAGTTCCGGAGTGACGCTCGATGAAATCCAACTGGGCAACGCGAGCATCACTCTCAGCATCAATCCAGACGAGGGTGTTCAGTATACGACGCAGTTTATCGGCACACGCAAAGGTGCGGATTTGTCTGGTGAGCCGGTCCTGGATGCAACAGGCAAAGAAGTACGCACAACGAGGAAATACTCGGATCGGGTCGGCCAGGTGCTACACGAGACGACCACTCTGGCACCGTCCTATTCCTTTGCGGGAGACGAACTCTACGTGCGAGCCGTGATAACATCGGATGTCCCCCATCCGAATCCGACGGCACCTGGGGATTTGCAGAAGGCGTGGACGCAGCCAGCGGTACCAGGCGTTTGACAGTGATGTCAGGCCGGGTGTCGACGCGCTAATCTGAAGCGGAATCTCATGTTATCTGCAAACCACATGGGAAAGTTCGTTCCCCACAGATTGTTGTGAAGATTGATATGCCACCCTTGGGCCAGCTCTGGTTGTTCGCAGTCGAATTCCAGGATTCTTGGTCGCCCCGGACTGAATAGCGGCGCGTCCACGCTTTCCAGGCAAAGACCTGCGCCTGTACTCTGATACACCCTTCCCGAGTCGAGTGCGTGCAGCGCCCTGTTTCCGCCTCTGGCCACATCCAATGGCGAAACAGGAGTTCCCATTTTCTCCATCATCCAGTCGCCATCCGAAGGCAGACCGAAGCCAATCCATGAAGCTTCCGGAAGACGGCATGCGGCCTTGTCGAACCACTGAAAATCGATCTCGATTTCATCATCACCAAAGTGGTAGTGCAGTTGCACAATCCGTGGGGCGCCGTAGCAAGATTCCTCACGCGCCGGCATCACCATCTCCACCCACACATCGTCGACATCCCGCTCGAACTTGAGGGATGCAGGTGACAGGTCCTGTTGCGCCACCCCTTCCACACACTCCAGGCCGGGTTTGGTGAAGTCCTTCACTGCCCATGAGGCAGTGTCCGCGAGATGGGGATTGTAGCGGCTCAGAAACAGATCAAAGCTTGCAGCATCGAAACACTGATAGCGGAACTGTGCGAGAGGGCCATTGGCCGCCCATTCCTCGCCTACTTGATCCACGCAGGATGCAAGAGCTCCTGTGTGATGACAGAAGCGGACGTCGAAACCTCCCAGACGAAGACGTTCGACACCTTGCAAAGACGAGGACGAAGAGAGTGTCCGTCTCGATGGTTCCAACATGTGCAGTTGGTTGCGCAGCGTCTCTTGCAGAGGATGCCCCTCGAAAGTTCCTACTGCCCCATCGACGTAGGCACGCTGCTCTTGCCACGAGGCTTCAAGATCTGAATAGCGAAAGATGTCTCTGTCCGCTCGGAATTCATCCGCTGCTGGCGCGTCGACCACATCGGTTGTTCGGGCATCTGTGAAACTCTGATATCCGTAGTGCACATAATCCTTCAGGTGGGACTTCTCATCCTTCCCCCACGTATGCTCTGGAACCAACAACAGGTGTTGCCGTGCCGTTGCTACGACGGCCTGATGCTCGTCGCCACAGGCCGTAAGAAACCGATCCACACAGCGATAACGCGCCACTTTTCCAGGATCGGCGCCGATACCATGGATCCACGTATCACCGAACTCTTCCTGTATTATCGGCAGATTCTCTCGTCGAGCGATCAGGGCCCGGGCGTAGCGATCCAGACTCGATGCGATCGGCCTGTAACCGGGATGGCGGTCTTTCACCTCCGAGAACTCCGCCGCCACCGCCTCTGCAGTGGGTGGCCCATGATTGTCACCCGTGTGAGCGAAGTGCAGCAGGTCCATCGCCCCAACGTCTTCGACGGCCGCGTCGTATCCGGAACCATAGCTGACGAGAATCTGGGCACCATCGGGATGACACCAGCGGAATCGAGGAGGACAATCGACAATGCTCGACGCTGGATTCACGCCGACATGGAGATAGGCGATGCCGTGGTCAGCGAGATAGGGGATCATCGAGCGTGTGTGTCCGGGGACATCTGTCATTTTCGCCGAGATCGTCCTGGTACCAAAGCGCTTATCCAGCGCCCGAGAGATGGACAATCCATGCACGAAGAGTTCCGGCGACATCAACTCCGTGTGCGTCGTAAAGGGCAGGCCATGCCACACGATGTCGCCCGATTCGATAGCGTCTTCCATACGTGTGACCATTCGAGGCTGAGCTGTTCGCAGGTAGTAGTCGATCAACCACGCACCCGTTGTCCAGACGAACCGCTCCTCTCCCCGCTCTCGGGTGGCCTCGGCCAGATCCATGGCTCGCGGGATGAAATCCTCCACATAGGCGGCGCAGACCTGCTGAGCCGTGTCAGTGAAGCCGAGATCCAGGTGGGTCTTGAACACGACGTGTACGATTCTCTCGCTCATTCTGTTTACAGTTGCCTCATGTCCCGGTGAGACAAGAAGATCAAATACGTGAGCAGAGCATTTGCACTGCCTGTGAGCAGCAACATCCAGTCGTTGCCAATCAGCTCCCCCAGCCATCCACCCAGCAACCAGCCCATGAAGCCGATCTGGATCGCCATGCTGTAGAGGGCCATGACACGTCCGATCATCGCGCGCTCTGTCTGCGTTTGCAGGATCGTCGCCAGACTCGTCACCCAGGGCGGGATCGCCGTGCCCATCATGAACAGTGCTGCGAGGGTCAACGGATAGGATGTGGAGAATCCGAAGAGGATCATCATCGCCGACCATACGGTTGCACCATAGAGGATGGGAACCGACAGACGCGGCCACTGTTTGCGGTTGGCTACATACATGGCCGAGATACCCTGGCCCACGGCGAAAACGGCCATCATCGTCCCAAAACCGGTGCCACCGACGTCGAAACGATCGCGCGCATAAATTGGCCAGACAGGCATCACCGTCGTTGCCATGATGATCGAAAAACACAGCACCATGACTCGACTGATTACCGGGTGTGATCGCACGTGTCGATATCCACCTACGAGACTCTCCCAGGCGGAACCGGTCGACTTCACCTCGACCTTCGGCAGGCGCCGCGTACACAGAGCGGCAATTGCATACAACCCCACCAGAGCCAGCCAGGGCGACACGAGTCCGAAGGCGGCAATAAGCAGCCCACCACTCATCGGACCGAGAGCCCGTGCGATACTGAAGGTGAAGGTGTTGAGAGAATTCGCCGTTTGCAGGCGCTCCCTGGGCACTAACTCTACAACGAGTGAGTTGGAGGAGGGCATCCCCAGAGCGAGCACACCACCGGCCGCCACTGACAACGCGACAACGTGAGACACCGTGGCTACATCAAAAAAGACAATCAGTGCTGTCACCGCTGCGAGCAGCATCAGTCCGAGACGGTCCCACAGCAGAATCGTGCGTCCACCGATACGATCGATGAGCACACCTGCCGCCAGAGAGGCCAGGATGTAAGGAAACACACGAAGGCCCGTCGCTGCGCCTACCCAGAACTGCGATCCACCCAACTCGAGGATCAGCCATGCCTGCGCCATGATGCGCAGTTCCATACCGATGGCGTTGGTGAGATTGCTGTAGAACAGCCACTTGAAACGACTACGCAACAACTGCAGAATGGGATTTGGATCGCGAACGTCGGATGCTTCGGTCAATGAGATCCCGTCAACTATTCTGTCTGGCCCGAGTCGTTCTGGCCCGAGTCGTTCTGGCCCGAGTCGTTCTGGGCCGAGTCAGGCTCTTCAGGCAGCAGACCTGCCTCTTTCAATTGCTTTTCCAGCTTCGACACCTGATTCATGGCGTTCATACCAAAGATGAAACCCATCGTACCCATGGACATCCCGATAATGCCGAATGCTTCCATCACGGTTCTCCAAGGCTAGTGGTGCGAAAAGACATCCATGACAAGACTGGAACCGATCTAAGGTCGCTTACCTACCATCAGTCAATAGTCAGGATATTTGCTCACGAACTTGTGTAACTCACGTTCCAGGCCATGCGTCGGCTCCTCCATGATACCTATTTCAGCACTTCTTACTCTGCCATGATCCGTTCGGGCATCCCTGTCTTGTGGACGCGAAAGACGATCGCCTTGAAGCCCTCTGCACCCGCTTTGGCCCAGTGCACTCGCTCAAAGGGAATCTTTACCACGTCGCCGGCCTTGAACTGCATCTCTTCATCGCCCTCCAGTTGCGCGGTACCCGACCCTTCGAGGACATAGACGAACTCTTCTCCCGGGTGGTAGTGGCGGGGAAACGCAGCGGCGGGCGGTATATCGATATGGCTGAGGATCACCTCTGTACTGTCGACACCCTCGAGCACGGCGTGAAGTAGTGTCTCCAGTCTTGGCTTGGGTGGGGTGTCGTCTGCTTGTGCTGCAAACGTCGTGGAGGTGATGGCGACGACGGCGGCAATGAGAACCAACAGGTCAACACGATGCAATCGGTTCAAAAAAACCTCACTTGATGATGGGGAGACAGTGGCTGCAATGATACATGGAACTATGCTTGATACATGCAACTATGCTATCGCCTGGTGGAGTCTCGTAGCGAACTCCGATCAGCCGTCTGCAGAAAGACTCAGGCCATATATCAGGTAGTGGTCACCCTTGGCGTAGTAGTCGCGCAACTCTCCTTCACGCACAAAGCCACTCTTCTCGTACTTGGCGACGGCCGCAGCATAGTCAGAGTCGCTGCTCGTATCGAGATACAATTTCCGACAGCCGAGACTCTCTGCCGTCTTGATGGTGAAGTCTAGTAGAGAGCCGCCAATGCCCCTGCGCCTGTACGAGGAACTGACGTAGAACCAGTTAAGCCAGAGGATGCCGGGCCAGTCATATTTATCGGGATACAGACCGGTCACACCTACGACCACTTCGCCGATGGTGGCGACGTGATTCTGTTCATCTCCATGGCCACCTGAACGGAAGTATTGCTCGTAGTAGTCCTGGGCCAGCCTGCCATCGTCCACCGAGAACTCAGTGATGATGGTGACAACTGCCAGGATATCTACCTGTGTCATGGGCCGGATGTTGAGTTCTGCAGGTGCTGGCACGATGTGTGACCTTCTGATGAGGCGTCGACTTGATTCACATAGTCAATGATGCTTACATGCCAGCGCCAAACCCTTTCACGGTCTCTGCCCGATTGAACCGGCTCATCTTTCTGCGGAAGTATCCTGATGAAGCGACCAAATCTCCTCTACATCTTCACCGATCAGCAGCGCGCCGATACGCTGGCTTGTTACGGCAACAACCAGATTCAGATGCCAGCTCTCAACAAACTGGCACAGGACAGCTTCGTCTTCGACCGGGCCTACGTGAGCCAGCCGGTCTGCAGTCCATCGCGCGCGACAATGCTCACGGGCCTGTGGCCGCATACATCAGGTGTGCCCTCCTGCAACAAACCTCTGCCAGCCGATGTACCCACCATCGCCGAAATGCTGCCCGATGACTACGCGTGTGCCTATATGGGCAAATGGCACCTCGGTGACGAGATCTTCTCGCAGCACGGCTTCGAGACGTGGGTGGGTTCAGAGAACTCGTACCGCGCCCACTATTCCGACGAAGAGAAGTTGACTCAGCACAGCGCCTACGCACGCCACCTGTTGGATCAGGGGTTCGAACCAAATCAGGAATTGCTAGGTGAGAAGATCTTCACGCGCCACGTAGAGGCCCAGATGGCGGAGCCTCTCACCAAGGCATCTTTTCTTGGAGATCAGGCAGCAGACTACATCCGCGAACACCGAGATCAGCCCTTCACTCTGTGCGTGAGTTATCTCGAACCACACCCGCCACATACGGGTCCACTGAATGATCTCTACGATCCGGCCTTGCTGCCCACGAGTCCCAGCTTCATGGAGAGCCCCGGCCTGGACACGCCCCTGATCCTGCGCTTGATGTCCGCCATCTATATGGAGTCAGAGGAATACGGCTTCGACCTGCGTACCGAAGAAGGCTGGCGTGCAGTGATGGCTCGTTACTGGGGCAACACGACCCTCGTTGACCGCTCCGTGGCGAAGATTCTGAACGCTCTGGACGAATGCGGTCTCACGGATGACACGATCGTCGTGTTTACCAGCGACCACGGTGAGCAGATGGGTGACCATGGAATTCTCGGCAAGACGGTCATGTATGAAGAATCGACGCGCGTCCCGCTGCTGCTGCGAGCGCCGATGCTCGAGGCCCCACCGCGCCACATCGACGGCAATGCCAGCCACATAGACCTGGTGCCGACTCTGTTGGATTTGATGGAGTGCGAGGCGCCCGACCACCTGCAGGGCGTCAGTCGCGTGCCCGTGTTGCGGGGGGAAGAAGACTTATCCGAGGAGGACATCTTCATCCAGTGGAATGGCGCTGATGGCCATCCCCGTGCATCCATGGGTGAGGCAGAGATTAACCAATCCATGGGCGAACCTCTGCGCACGGTCATCTCGGCAGACCGTTGGAAGCTCAACGTCTACACGCAGGGGCCCGGTGAGCTTTACGATCTGACGAGTGATCCCCACGAGATCCACAACCTCTTCAACTCAAGCGAGCACACAAACCGACGCCACGATCTCCATCACCGTATCCGTCGCTGGCAGGAGACGGTCCACGACGATGCCAGCCTCCCGGAGTTGACGAATTGACCAAGACCCGAGCAAAGCTCCTGCTCATCTGCGATGAGCGCGTCCGCAACAATTACCTGCCACCGGAGCAGATCGAACGACTCGAAACCTTCGCCGACTGGGAATGGGTGCAGATGGAGGGTGGCGGCATCTACGAAAACAACGACGATCCTGAGGCGAAGGCTGAATTGATGAAGCACGTCGACAACGCGGAGGGCTTCATCGTGTGTCACGGAGCCACGCGCATCGATGCGGAGGTTATCGCGCAGGCGCCCAACCTTCGCATTATCGGCGAGTTGGAAGGCGACCGTTTCGCCAGCCGCATCGACCTCGAAGCCGCCTGGGCCCGCGGCGTGCGTACGGTGGACACGACGAATGGCTCATCTTACCCCGTCGCCGAGTGGGCCCTGGCTCACATTCTGGTCGCCCTGCGTAATGGTGGCGCCCGCTTCCGCGAGATTATCGACGGCCGAGCAGAGGAAGCAGCATCAAAACGTCGCGAGATGTCTGGTGTCCTTACGGGTCGACGCGTCGGCCTCATCGGCTGCGGCCACATCGGGCGCAGGCTGGTGGAATTCTTGCGGCCCTTCAAGGTCGAGATCTGGGTACACGACCCCTATCTACCGGCGGAGATCGCCGACATTGTCGACGTGTTGCAGACCTCGTTGGAGAACGTCTTTGCTGAATGCGACGTCGTCGTCTGTCTTGCACCGCTGACACCAAAGACGAAGGGCATGATCGGCAAAGCGGAATTGGATCTGCTGCGACCGGGCACAGCATTCGTCAACGTTTCCCGCGGCGCCATCGTCGACTCTCAGGCGCTGATCCACCGGCTCAAGGTCGGTGACATCACTGCCGGTCTCGACGTGTTCGACCCAGAACCGATCCCAGCTGACAGCGAACTCATCCACCTGCCCAATGTCTTCCTGAGTCCCCACTACGCCGCCATCACAGGCGACACCTATCCACACTTTTTCGGGCTCATGGTGGATGAACTGGAGCGATTCTTCCACGGCCACGAGACGAGGTTCAATCTGACGCCGCGGTCACAGGCGAATCGGGAGGGGAGCTAATCTGCTCCGTCGCGGCGATCTCACAATTCCGACGCAGCAGATGTAGCAAGTAGGACGCAGTAATCCAGGGTTGTCTCGACCACAGGAAGGCCGTCGATGCCAACCCCCAGCAGTTGGCTGCGTGGCGTCGGACGCGCCAGAGCCGAGCGTGAGTTCAGGATCTCCACTTCCCACCCAGCAGTCCGGAATGCGGCAACTGCCCTGTCGCGATACAGGAGGTCTGTCACCTGGAGTTCCCGAATCGCCGCGGCGTTGCTTTGATCCTCCTCATCATAGAAGATGGTCATCGCCGCAAAATGGCCTGACACGACACGACGCAACTCCGTCAGTAGTGGGCCGGGCTCGCGGATGTTCGGCAGCCCCTGGTTTGAGGTCATCGTCTGGACTGAGCTATTCCTCAGGGGTGTTTGACGCGCATCGAAGGCGAGCAGGCTGACACGATCATATAGACCGAGATGCTGCAGACGGATTCGAGCCCGCCGAAGGATTGTGGGGCTGAAGTCGGTTGCGATCACAGGACGATCGAGGCTGCGTGCGATCTCCTCAACCAATGCACCACCGCCAGATGCGAGATCGACAACAGGGCCTTCAGATGCCTCAAGAAACCTCAGGACGTACTCCGTTTGGTCTTCAGAGGCGGTCAGTTGCTCCGCAGTGTAGACCGGGGTAGCCTCTGCCCGAACGGCCAGCGCCTCGTCTAGCTGGCCGCGCTCTTCCAGGACGTTGGCCCGGAATCGCTGGTCTGCTGGATCCAACGTGTCCAGTGGAGATTCCATCAACAGACGCTCCACGTCAGGGTGCTCTCGCAGATACTTGGGTAACCAGCCTTCCATCTGGGCCCACAGATCATCTCGTGAGAAATCGGACAGCAGGAAGACGCCGATGCCCTCTCGCACAGGGTAAGACATCCTGCAGTCACCACATGTCGCGTCTGCTGTCTCGATACGATCGCCGTCGGCCTCGTCGATCTGCCAAACAAGGCTTCCGTGGCAGGCCGCACACTCCAGCATCTCAATCACATACCCGTGCATCGCATGCACCTCTCTGTCATCGGATTCGATCTTGCCAAAACCGGCTCTCAATGGGAGGATTCACTTCTATTTCAATATTCAGGAATCCTGCCCGGCTGGCCACCGCCGAGGCCCAAGGAGCGAGTGGATCTGGGCGCCCTACCGACCATCCCACCGAGAACGCACATTCGCCACAATCACGATGAGGACAGGAAGCAGATTCGTGTTGATCAGGTCGTGCAGGTAAGCTCCCCACATGGGACCTACAGGTGAGTCCAGATCACCTACCAGGTCGAGCAATTCCATGGCAATCGAAAGCAGAGCTCCTGGGATCAGAGAGCGCGTTGAGCTCAGCGCACTTCTGGTGAACAGGCACGTGAGCAACAACGCGCCCACACCGATATAGAGGTGGACCGCATCCTTGGCCAGCGGAATGATCGCGAGGATCACGCCCTTGAAGTCTTGGTACCAGGAAGCATTCAACCGGGCTACCCAGATGCTGAAGTCGAAGCTGCATCTCGACGGCATTCATCCAGCACACGCATCAACTCACGAGATTCGTCCAGCGAAACGAAGGGCTCCTCGTCACCAGCAAAGTAGGCGTGACAGTAGTCGTAGTAGTTGAGCTTATCCTCATCAGCGGCGAACACCTTTTCCTGCCAGGGAATCGTCTCACCACTACCATACCTGCGCTCATCCGCGGCCAGGGTCTCCGCTTGAGAAAGATCCAGCCCGGGTAGAGCGTCAGGATCGAAATAACGAGCGTGCCAGCCGCCTTCTTGATAGATGAGACTGCCGTGTTTTCCCAATACGTGCCAACGTGGTTCGATCGGATGAGCGGCGGCCATGTTGATGTCGATATCGATGAGGACACCACTGGCCGTCTCGATGAGCACCTTCACGACATCGTCTGCGTCTCCCGAACTGGCGATTGTATTCAGGCGGCACGTAACGCGAGTCGCTTGTGACGCCGCCACGTACAGGCAGACATCGATAAAGTGGGCTCCATAGTTGTTGAGCATCCCACCACCATGCTGCTGCAGTGCCTGCCAATCATTGCGGCGCGTGTAGCTCGTGCGCGCATTCTTGATCATGTAGACGGGACCGATCAAACCCGTGTCGAGAATGCGACGTAGAACGAGCACATCCGGTAAACCGCGTGTTGGCTGATACAGCATCAGTTTGCGTTTGTGGCGCCTTGCCGCTTCCACCATCTGGTCCGCTTCGGCGAGGGACGCCGCCATTGGCTTGTCGCAGAAGACATCGCAGCCAGCTTCCATGGAGGCGATCGCCTGCTCCGCATGAAAGGGAGTGGGTGATGCGATGACGACCAGATCAGGTGAGGCGGCTTCGAGGCTTGATGCGAGATCGGGGAAGCCTGGAGCATCGAATCGCTCGAGCGCTTCCTTGCGACGCTCTGGTAGCGGATCGACGACCCCGACGAGATCGAAGCCGTCGTGGGCGGCAACTTCTGGTACGTGGAATGGCCAGCCGATTCGGCCCAGGCCGACGACGATGGTGCGTAGTTGCTTCATCTATTCCTCATGGAGATTTCTCCAACTGCTGTAGCCGCACCCCTATCGAGCGAGATCGGCAATCATGCGAGTTCTGTCTCGAACCCATATGGATGTAACACAACATAAGTTTCAGGCGCCACGACTGAGCCAGATCAACTGCGCGACGACAACATTTTCTCACCCCATCTTAAGGCGCATCCAACTGCCCGTTTTATCAAGAACCTTGCCGATCCGATGCTGAAGCTTCGAACTGTCCTTAAAGATCTCCACTGGGTCGAGGCTAAAGCGCGCCAAAACTTTTGCTGACGACGAGCAAGTTGCAAGTCCCGGAAGTTGCGACAGATGCGGTTACTGAAATCGTTCCGTCTCGCGGAGGCATTTGTCCGAGACAAAGGGGTCTCACCGCGGCAATTCCGACAGACATGTGAATTTTGACATCTTTCACGTCTTCGCGCCGACACCGCAGGGCGCATGAGCGAAGGGCAGGCTCGTCGAGCACGGGGCCCAGAGGGCGGACGCCAGGACGGCGTCCGCTGATCGAGCCGCAGGATGCGGCATTCGATCAGCCCGCGAGATGAGCCGCAGACCGTAGCTCCAGCGCCCGGAGGTGCCGGCGCGAAGACGCGCAACAGCAGTCCCTTCTCTCTCATCCACCTCACCGCCAGCCTCACCAGAACACCCGGCCTGAGCCCCACCAAAAAAAACAAAGAACCACCACCCCCAGGCCGGCCATTATCACCCAATCCTTGACCATGCTTTATCGCCTAGATATACTGCACAAACGTTCACCATCTAACCTCCACCAACGTGCGTGCAGCCCTTGGATCTCACCTGTCTCCACATTCCCCAATTCGCAGCCTGGGCCCTGTCCCAACGCTGGCACTTGGACGAATCCACCTCTTCGAATGGCTCTCAGCGACCGATCATCGTCTGTCAGGGTGGTCGGGTGTTGTCCTTCATCGACGAGCGGATCAGCCACCGTGGAATCCGTTTGGGCGACCCTGTGGATCGTGCTCGGCGCCTGGCACCGGGCGCCCAGTTTCTGTTGCGCGATCCGGATGTGGAACGAGCTCTGTGGGAGAGCATCCTCGGCAGACTGTATCAACTGACCCCACAGATCCAGCCCATCCCCGATCCCCTGCGTCCGGTGCCCCGCAAACCGGCCAGAAGAAAAGAGCGGAAGAAGCGCGGCACCGACGCCAACGATCTGTTCGCCTCCGTGGGTGATCCCGAGCTGACCGAAACCGATGACAGCGTCGGCCTGTGGGACAATGGCGCCTGGGCGATTCTGCAGGGACCCTATGCAGATGGGATCGAAGCACTGGCCACCGAGTGGGGTGCTCAGGTCGGCCGTGGACACCGTCGCAGTTGGGCCATGCTCGCCGCAGCGTATTCGAAACCGGGACAGATCACGACCGTGCCCGAACCGATGATCGCACAGTTTTTGCGACAGGCACCGATCGAATTATTGCAGAGGCTTTGTTTTACCGGTGAGCTGGTGGAGCGACTGCATCTGTTCGGACTCAAAGCCATCGGTCACATCTTCGGTCTGACGAAACGTCAGTTGATGGCACAGTTCATCGATGAAGGTCGACGCCTCTTCGATCTGCTCCATCCCGATGACATGGAACCCCCTGTCAGCAACTACGACCGACGCATCCTGCAGGCGGAGTATGAATTCGACTGGCCCGTCTTTGAACCGGGTGACCTGCAACCCGTGCTGCGTCGGTTATTGAAGGATCTGCTCGAAGGCATGCAAGGACTGAGCACACGACACCTGGAAGTGCGACTCCATCATCGCCGGCGCGACGATCGGTTTGCCCATCGCATCCTGAAAGATCCGACCCGTTCACTGCAGACATTGGGCACCGTGGGCGAGACCCTGTTGATGCAGGCCCTGACGGCAAACAGTGGTGCGCGTCGAGCACCGACGGGACGATCCGTGGATCGTGTATCGGTAACGATGAGTGGGCTGACACGAGTCATGTCGCAGCAGGCGGAGTTGTTCCGGCAGCGACCGGAGCTCAAGCCTGTTGTGCTGCGCGTGGAGTCGCGATTTCCGGGGAAACTGGTGCGACCGGTGCATGCCCACGCGGATCCATTTTTTCCGGAGGAGGAATATCGGCTGGTGCCGATTGCGGTGTGAGGCCACGGTGACCTGTGTCACGGCACGGCTTCCCTTCTGCCCGCAGTTTGTTGAGTCTCACAACATCACGTGACGATCACGGCCCGAGGGGGAAGCAGCAGATGAGCACATCCCATCCATATCGCAGAAATACGATCGCTTTGGCGTTCTGCTTGTTTGCCATGACCACCACCGTGTGGCCTCAGTCCCACGGTGGGCTCGGTGTGGCCATCCGCGCCGGGGGGCTCATTGGCGACACCGAGTTGACGGACAAACCCCACGGACAGGCACACCTGGCGCTGCGCGGCGCTCTGGCTGGACCGCTCCTATGGGAGTTGGGTGGCGGGTACGCCCGTCTTGATGGGACCGACTACGCCTCGAATCTTGCCGTGGGCGAATTACGTCTGCTGCTTGCGAAACGATCAGGGCGCTTGCGTCCGCTGCTCTATGCCGGCGCCGGCGCCGTCCGCTACAACCTGGCTGAGTCGCCTCCGGGTCGCACATCCGACATCGAAGCCCTTGGGACTGCCGCCACCGTGCCCGTCGGTCTGGGACTTCAATTCGTCCGCAGTGACTCGCGGGCGATCGAGATCCTGGCAGGATATACCTATACGTTGAAGGATGACATCAACGGCGCCATCTACGAAAAGGGCAATGACGTCCACTGGGGGGTGACCATCGGCCTGACCTTCGGCGCTTTCAACCCCCGTGACGAGTCGCCATCACCCGTGCTTTCCACGCCGCCCGCAGCCCAACCCGTACCGACTCCGCCCACACCCGAGCCCCCCATCCAGGTGGTCCCCGAACTCATCGTACAGGAAGCGCCCCCATTAGAAACGGAGCCCGAGCCAGACATCGAATCGTCCCCGATCGAGATCGCTCCGTCGATTGTGGAGGCACCGCCAGTTGTTCCCATTCCGGCGCCCGAGCTCAGCTTCGCGCCCCTCTACTTCGCCAGGGGTAGCACCCGCATCAGCGCCAATGGCTTGAGCCTGATCGCCGAAATCGCCAAGTCTGTCGAGCATCGCAACGTGGTGATCGTAGAGGCCCGCGCCTACACCGATGCCAGAGGACGCAATCCACACCTTGCAAGACGCCGCGCGGAGGCGGTGGAACAGGCGCTGTTAGCGCAGGGCATCGAGCAGTGGCGCGTCCAGGTACGTGTGCGACGTGACATCCAGCGACCCTCCTCGGAATCCTGGAAGGCGCGGCGCGTCGAGATTGTACCTGTTAAGTAGAGAGCCCAGGCACACCAGTACACAAACGGACACGACATGGAATCTGCAAAGGACCCCGTCAACTACGAATCTTTCGGCGCCCAGGGCGACGGCGTCACCGACGACCTGCCCGCGATCTGCAAAGCCCACGACTACGCCAACGAGCAGGGTCTCAGCGTCAAAACACGCGCCGACGCGACCTATCATCTCGGCCGACGCGCACTGACCGCACGGATCGCCACCGATACGGACTGGAACACTTCGCGATTCACGATCGATGATGCGCAGGATGTCGAGGACCATCGGGCATCCCTCTTCGAAATCGTGTCGCTCCTGGAGTCCGGGGCTCAGTCACCCGATGGCCTGGCTCTCCATCACCTGTCCCGCGATCAGCGACAGGTCGATGCACGGCCCGAACACGACTGCTTCGTACGCGTCGAGGATGATTCAAAACGACTCTTCATCCGTCGTGGACTCAATCAGAACGCTGGTGTCCCACAAAGCGACTGCTTCGTCCTGCGCCGGGATGGTTCGATCGAGGCCGATATCGATTGGGATTATGAGCAGATCACCCGGTTGGATTCGCACCCGATCGACGACGACACCCTGTTCGTACGCGGCGGTGTATTCACGACTTGCGCCAATCGCGAGCATCATCCCAACGGCTACAACTACTGGAGCCGCAACATCGCCATCTCGCGTTCGAACACCGAGATCAATGGCCTGACACACTATGTCACAGGCGAGATCGATGTGGGCTGCCCCTATAGTGGTTTTCTCAACGTCCATCACTGCGCTCATGTCACCTTCCGCGACTGCTGGTCGACGGGACACAAGATCTACTCGACGATCGGTGCCGTCGGCAAGCCGGTGAGCATGGGCTCTTACGACATGAATGCCAACAATGTCGTCGGCTTCACATTGATCAATTGCCGCATGAACCACATCACCGATCGTACCCGCTGGGGCGTGATCGGCTCGAACTTCTGCAAGGACATCCTGCTGCAGGATTGCCATCTATCCAGGATGGATACACACATGGGCGTCTCGGGCAGCTACATCATCCGCCGCTGCTCCCTGGGCCACATGGGGCTCAATGCCATCGGACGCGGCGAGCTGATCATCGAAGACTCGACGCTCTATGGTCGCTCCCTCATCGGCTTGCGTCCCGACTATGGCAGCCACTGGGAGGGAGATCTTTCGATCACGAATTGCCGATGGATTCCCGCCTGTGGCGATTCTGTCCAACCCCAGGTGATCGGCCTCAGCAATGACGGCACGCACGACTTCGGCTATCAGTGCTCGATGCCACGCCAGATCAAGATCGACGGATTGTTCATCGACGATGCGAACACACCGGAGGGGTATGAGGGACCCTATCTGCTCGCCGATCCTGATGGCGGCGCGGATGCTGATGCACTACCTGCAAAGCGGCCCTTCCCGTATACGCCCTGCGAGCGGATCAGCCTTCGAGGACTCGAGACTGCCAGCGGCAAGGGGACGCGGTTGTCACCGAATTCGACGTTGGCGACGGTGATCGAGCAGTCCTGAGGGACATCCGCAAACATCCATCCTGCGCACGGAAGGCCGCCGGTCAACACTCTCCTTGACCTCGTTCTGCCTCTAAGATATACTGAACAAATGTTCAGCTAACCTTTGTAACATCGCGCTCCCCACCTCCCAGCAACCTGACTCGCTGCCGAGGTACCCGCGAATTGAAATCGATCCACAGCCCCATCGACGTCGACACTGACGATCGCTGCCGACCCGTACGCCTTTACTGGCGTTCGAATACCTACCACGTATCCCGCATCCTCGATCGCTGGGTGCTGCAGAACCGCTGGTGGGCACGCGAAGAGAGGCGCCTCTACGTCCTCGTCGAAGCGAGCCTCGCTGTAGGCGATGCTGTACAGCACCTCGAGCTGTATCTGCAGGGTACTGACTGGACCCTCGCCCGTGTTGTCGACTGAGCGATTCCGGCATCCCCTTCTCGTGTTCGTTCACCTCCATACACGCAGCTGGTTTTCCTTTGGCGCCGGTGGCTCCTCTCCCGAAGCCCTCGTCACCCGTGCCGCTGAACTCGGTCAACCCGCACTGGGTCTCACCGACCTGCACGGCGTCTATGGCATGGTGCGTTTCCAAAAGGCTTGCAAGGCGATGGGCATCCATGCCGTCGTGGGTGGCGAGGTCCTCATCGATGGCTCACCCCTCGTCCTGCTCGCACGATCGCCGCAGGGCTATCGCGATCTGTGTTCGCTACTGACGCGGGCGCACCTTGCCAGCGCCGGTCTGCAGGATGGGGATCTCGCCCTGCTCGGTGAACGCATGGCCGTCTCAGGAACCCGCACCGTGGCTGATGTGGGCAGCCTGGTCTCTGCAAGGGTTGACGCCATGAACGCTGGCAACTCCGCGAATCTCTCCGGCGGCGATCCAGACACGACACCGAACATTGGCGACATCCGTTTCATCGGTTCAGGTAAAACGGACACACCCCTCAACATCCTACCCACACCGATGCGGCCCGTGCCGACGGTAAATCTCGAACTGCTTGGCACCTATGCGGACGATCTGATCTGTCTCACAGGTGGACGCACAGGCACGTTGTGGCAACTCGCTTCACGTCGCCAGGACACGGCAGCGAATGCCTGGCTGCGGACACTGCGCGAGATCTTCGACGACGGCCAGGACGGCCGCCGACTCTACGTCGAACTCATCCACGGACTGCTACCGGAAGACGCTGCCATTGCCGCCCGTCTTCATCACCTGGCCACAGGTCAGCAACTGCCCACCGTCGCCACCAACGACGTGCGTTTTGCGACCCCGGCGAACTGGCGACGCTATGATCTGCTCACCTGCGCCCGACTCAACATCCGCGTCAGCGAACCTCACGCTGAGCGACCACGCAATGCGGAAGCCTATCTGAAGTCCGAAGCGCAACTGCGACACTTGCTGCCCTACCCGGAAGCTTTCGATCACACCGTAGAGATCGCCGAATCCTGTCGTGTTGATCTCGTGCCCGAATTCATCACACCCCCCTCAGCGATCATTCCAGGAGGCAAAACGGCGCGCAGCTATCTAACCGAGCTATGCAATGCCGGCCTGCAAGACCTTTACGCACCGGACAAACGCGCCGCGGCTCAGGCACAATACGACCGCGAACTCAAAGTCATCACCGATCTGGAGTTGGAGGAATTCTTCCTCGTTGTGCACGAAGTCGTCAGCGTCGCGCGTCAACGCGGTATCCGCTGCGCCGGACGTGGTTCGGCGGCGAACAGCATCATCGCCTTCTTGCTGCGTATCACCGCCGTCGACCCGATCCGTCACAACCTGCTCTTCGAACGATTCCTCCACGGTGGACGCAAAGGTACACCGGATATCGACGTCGACTTCGACGCCGATCGCCGCGACGAGGTCATCGATTGGATGGAACGTCGCTTCGGCATCGAACAGACGGCGATGACGGCGACACTCATCACGTACAAACTGCGCCTCGCTCTGCGCGATGTGGCCAAGGCCCTCGGCTGGCCCATGCCCAAAGTCGACGCCCTGTCGCAAACCGTGCCCTCGGGACTGGCCAATGAAGTCATCGAATACCGCGACCCCATCCAAAGTGTGCTCGGCGAATCGCCCCTCGTGGAGCTGCTCTTCGAATGCGTCGCCGATCTGCATCTGTGTCCCCGCCACCTCGGCCTGCACTCCGGTGGCATGGTCCTGTCGCGCAAACCCCTCTCCCACTTCACGCCGATCCAGGTCTCGGCCAATGGCGTGAAAATGGTCACCTTCGACAAAAACGACGTGGAAGCGATGGGACTGGTGAAACTCGACGTCCTCGGTCTGCGCATGATGGCCTGCCTGAGCGAGGGCGCCAACCTCGTCCATCGTCACGAAGGCATCGAAATAAATTTTGAGACCCTTCCCCTCGATGATCCGGGTGTATACGAGCTGATCTGTTCGGGGCAAACGGTGACCCTCTTCCAGATCGAGTCACAAGGTCAGATGCATCTGATCGCGCAGAATCAGCCCGAGTCTTTCGACGACCTCGTCGCCGAAGTCGCCCTCTTTCGGCCCGGCCCCCTGCAGTCTGGTATGGTCCACCCCTTCATCCGCCGACGCCGTGGCCTGGAACCCGTCGTCTACGAACACCCGAGTCTCGAACCGATTCTCGCCGATACCTACGGCGTCATCCTCTTCCAGGAACAGATCCTCGACGTGGCGCACCGTTTCGCCGGCATGTCACTGGCCGATGCGGATGATTTTCGCCAACTCATGTCGAAGACCCACGACCCTGTCAGAATGGAAGAGATGGGCGTGATGTTCATCGCCGGCGCCATCGCCAAAGGTGTACCACCACCGATTGCCGAATCTGTTTTCGAAAAAGTCTCCCACTTCGTCGGCTACGGTTTCTGTCGCTCCCACGCTGCCGCCTTCGCACAGACCGTCTACCACTCCGCCTGGATGAAGCGCTACCATCCGGCGGCGCATCTTGCCGCCTTCATGCAGCATCGCCCCGGCTTCTACAACCTCATGACCCTGGAAGAAGAAGCCCGACGATTCGGCATCCCCACGCTGTTACCCACCATCGACGAATCGACCGCGCGCTATGACCTGGTGCGACTCTCCGACGGCCGCCTCGGCATCCGCAAGCCCCTCACGTCGATCAAAGGCCTCGCCGAAGAAGCGGTGGAGCAGATCCTCTGGGCCCGACTGACCGGCCCCTTCCGTTCGGTGGAAGACCTGGCCACCAGAGTCCCCGATCTCGATCGCCGCGACCTGGATGCCCTGGCCAAATCCGGCGCCCTGGACACCCTCACCGGTTCCAGTCGCCGCGCCCTCTGGGAAGTCGGCGTCGTCGCCAACCGACGAGAAGCCGCCGGCGATCGGTCTCACCAACCGAGTCTCTTTGACATGCCTTTGTTGATGGAAGAGGACATACCGGATCTCCCCGTATTGGGCGCCGCCGAGAGATTGTCCTGGGATTACAGATCAACGGGCGCCGGGCGCGTGCACCCCATCACCCTGGCCAGACGCCACCTCAACGACCTGGGCATCCCCACCATCGAAAGCTGTCAACGCACGATGGTGTTACCTGGAGATGGCACGAGTCCCAAAGCAACACCCAACGACCTGCAAGGCCCCACCGTCACACTCGCCGGCGTCGTCATCATGCGTCAACGACCACCGACAGCGAAAGGTTTCATGTTCGTCACATTGGAAGACGGGACCGGCTTCATCCAGGTCATCGTCCACCCAAAAATCTACGAGCAGTACTACGAGCTACTCATCAGACCCGCCCTGCTCTTCAAAGGCCCCCTGCAGGCGACCGGCACCTGGCGTGCTCTGATGGCCAAAGAAGTCTGGCCCCTGGAAGGTGTCTTCGGCGGCTACGCCGGATTCCCGTCCGCCGCAGGTCATCAGAATGCCGTCGATGCCGGCGAACAGGTCGTGCGTGCCGGACAAGCTCTGGAAGACGATGACTCCGGCGACGATCTGGCCAAGATTGCAGCAGGGGGATCGGTGTTTCGCTCGCGGACGAAGAGGACTGGGTGATGGGTTACGGATCGTGTTCTGCAAGTATCCGCCGATGCTTCCGGCGCTGGAGCTACGGGCTGCGGCTCTTCTCACGGGCTGATCGAACACCGCATCCTGCGGTGACGATCAGCGCACGCCGTCCTGGCGTGCGCCCTTTGGGCCCCATGCTCGAAGAACCTGCCCTACGCTCATGCGCCTGCACCATCGGCGGATACCCACAGGACAAACCGAACTACCATGCGCGCGAAGAGAGCACCTCTCCAGATCAGCCACCCCAACCCGGCGCCACACACACCTCCCGAGACCAGATTTCACATCAGCGCCGGTTCCTCAGAAAATGTGGATGGCAGTGGCTTCTCGACATGCGGTCTCGATGCCGCATGAATTTCTCATATCAATGTGGCGTGAATGGCTTGCCTTCGATGGGTCTGCACTGATGCCGCAGGGCCCGAAAACGAAGGACCGGCTTGCCGAACAGATAGGCCCGAAAGGGCGCCCGCCAGGGAAGGCGGGCGCTGACCACTGCCGCAGGATGCGGCATTTGGTCAGCCTGTGAGGCAAGCCCCAGGCCGAGTGACAGGGCCCGGAGGCATCAGTGCAGACCCACGATATCAGATACAACCCTCACCCACGGGACACCTCATGCTCCTACATCCATCAACAACCACCGAAGCCCGCAAAACCACGCCAGCCAACGCCAGAGGCCGTGGCGCCGTCACCAACACACCCAACCGCTTCGATCCACTCCACATCGAACCTGACACAGTCGAACCGGATGAAGAAGATTTCGAACGTCGACAACCCACCGAATACTTCGACGATGCGAGTCGTTCTATCCTGGCAAAGAACGACAGCCCCGACGTAGGCTTCGCTTACAGTCTGAATCCATACAGAGGCTGTTCACACGGCTGCGTCTACTGCTATGCCCGCCCTACGCACGAGTATCTCGGCTTCTCCGCAGGGCTCGACTTCGAAACCAAGATCCTCGTCAAACAAGACGCACCGGATCTGTTACGGGAAACCTTCAGCAAGAGATCGTGGGAACCACAGGTGGTGGCCCTCTCGGGCAACACCGACTGTTATCAACCTGTCGAAAGACAGCTCGAGATCACACGCAGGTGCCTCGAGGTCTTCCTCGAGTTCCGCAATCCCGTGACGATGATCACCAAGAACAAGCTCGTCACACGGGATATCGATCTGCTGCAGGAACTGGCAGAGCGCGACCTTGTACACGTGACACTTTCCGTAACGAGTCTCAAGCCCGCACTCACCGGTGTTCTTGAACCTCGTACGTCACGTCCCAAGCAGCGCCTCGCAGCCGTTACAGCCCTCGCCGAAGCGGGCGTGCCCGTGGGCATCAATGTGGCACCACTGATCCCGGGGTTGAACGACGAGGAGGTCCCCAACATTCTCGATGCAGCAGCCAAAGCCGGCGCCCAGTGGGCGAACTATATCATGGTGCGTCTACCCGGTGCTGTGCGTCCCTTGTTTCTCGAGTGGCTTGAACGACATATGCCTGACCGAGCCAGCAAAGTTCAGAATCGATTGAAGCAGGTTCGCGACGGCAACTTGTCAGATCCACGCTTCGAATCACGCATGCGTGGCGAGGGTGAATTTGCCGATCTGATCTCCAGGTTCTTCACTCTGGCACGCAGACGTCACGGCTTGGATGGGTCCTCACACGAATTGGCCACCCATCACTTCCGTCGTCTTGATCGCTTGCAGTTGGATTTGTTCTGAAACAGGATACCGTGACCGACACCCGATCTCTCTCGATCCCAACTCGACTCGTCCTGCCTTTGCTGGCACTTTGTGTCGTTCTCGGCGCGGCACTGCGTCTGCCAGGAATCGGTCGTTCTCTGGGGCCCGATGAGCTCTTTACGATTGGTGTCTTCACCACACACTCCATCCTCGACATCATTGCGCGCTACGACCTACCCAACAATCACATCTTCCACACCCTCTGCGTGCGTGCCATGCAGGGCTTACTCGGCGACAGCGAATGGTCTCTTCGACTACCAGCACTGCTCGCTGGACTCGCAGGAATTCCGGTCCTTTTCTGGTTTGCACGTCGTCTCACGGGCGCACCCAGTGTCGGCCTCCTTTCGGCATTGCTGCTAGCAGCACACCCTCTCCACATCAGCCTCTCTCAACAATCTCGCGGCTACACGCTGCTGGTCCTATGTGCCATTCTCTATGCAGGCTTTCTGTGGCTCGGTGTCACCCGCTCCCTGACTCGCCACACCGGCACCGCACCTGGCGTCTGGACGGTCCGCAGTAATCCTCACAACGACACGTGGATCTGGTTTGGTGTTGCTCTGTCTGGATCTCTCGCAACACTGACCCTTCCGAGTGCCGCTTTGCTGATCGGTGCCGGCACGATCGGCGCCTTGCTGCTGGCCCGCTCGGCAAAGGCTGGATCCTCACCTGGTGAGTCCTCTGGCAAAGGCCAATCCCGATTCATCGTGTTGCTACCCCTTGCTTTGGCCACACTCGTGATCGCCGTGCACACGGCCCTCGTTTACCTGCCACTGGCAGAAGAACTTCGCGCTCACGCCGATCGCTTCGGCCAACCACTGACGATCTCCGGATTCAGCGACTTCCTTGCAGCAACCTGGCTTGCCATCGGTCCACCGCGTCTGGCCTGGCTCATGCACCTGTTCGCCGCCTGGGGCTTGATCACACTGGAAGGTGCACGTCGTGGTGCCGGACTGTTCCTTGGTGCAATCGTCGGTCTACCTCTCGTGCTCACTCTTGCCCTCGGTGCCCATGCCGAGCCTCGGCTCTATCTGTTTCTCGTGCCCTTCTCGCTGGTTGCCATCGCTGCCGGCGCCGAGTCACTGCGACTGCTTATTCAGCGTAAGACAGCTGGGGCAATTCGTTGGACAGCGGCACTTCCCATCCTCGCCGTGGGTGCCGCT